>JGI20160J14292_10001480_pt1 | contig 19573 bp, 13 predicted proteins | sample COG_10_FD_14292 | JGI IMG/M metagenome (IMG submission 14292) | reverse complement strand
TTAGAGGAGTAGTATTACTTGACTGTACATCTTCAAAAAGCCAAAAAACCGAAATGAATGCAAATATAAAAGCTAGCTGGATTACAGCAAATGGTGAATATTTTAAGCAAACTGGAAACACAAATAACTTTAGGTTACTATCAATCGATTTAGAAAATTTATTCCTTAACCCATAATTCATATTAATTCAAAAAACTTCATTATGAAAAATACTATCTTAATATTTATAAGTCTACTTATTATTAACAAAATAACTGCTCAAAACAATGATAGTATTTCACTGGAAAAATATTGCCCTACTAAGCAAGGACAAGAAGGAGCTATTTGTTTCGCATATGCAACAACATATACAGCCCTTTCCATTGAGCACAACATTAGAGAAAACAAAACAGATGAATCTTTAAATAATTTCAACTCATTTTCATACGGATTTGTAGCTTCTAAAGTGAAAAAGAATAAACCATTCTTTGGAAGACTATTCAATAGATGTGGTAGAAATGCAACAGCCAAATTAGCTCTTGAAGTTCTTAAAAAGAACGGAACAGTTTCCTACCAAGATTTTGAAGAAAAATGCGATTGTGGTAAAACTAAAAAGGTTTTAGAAGAGGCAAAAGAATATAAAATAAAAAACTTCAATATAGTTGGAAATAAAAATTCTTTAGATAAAGAGCATATAGAAAAGATAAAACAAAATCTACTGAATAAAAAGCCTGTAGTAACCACTATACTGCAAGAAAGTTTCTTTTATAATAGTAATGGAAAAGATGATATTCTATTTCCTGCAAATTATGTAAAGAAAGAGAATTTTGCTAATCACGTGGTATGTATTGTTGGTTATGATGACAATTATAATGGTGGTTCGTTTATAGTAAAAAACAACTATAAATCTTGGGGGAAAAATGGGTTTTCATATGTAAAATATGATGATTTTATTAAACTGATAAGGACTTCATACACAATTGAAATTTGAGAATAATAACTAAACACAACACCGTATATAATTTATTGCTAGTTCTAGCCTACTTACGAAAGTCCTCGCGGACTTTCTTTGTCCGTAATTATTTACTAAATTAGTTGCTTAAACCACGCAACAAACCATATACAACAACGTTACCCACAAGCGGAAAAAGAAAACCCACCACACATTTTAGCACATTTGGTTTTTGCCAACACACAAAGCCAGCCCTAAAAAACCAAAAGAGCTAAAATCTCCCCACCACCACCCGAATAGAATTAGGGCTAAAAAAGACTTGAATAACCGTTAAAAGTTAATACATTTGCATTTGACGCTAATTAATATGGGTAAAAAAGCAATAAACAGATTGAAAGTTGTTCTAGCTGAACACGGAAAAACCAATAAATGGTTAGCCGAAAAGCTGAATAAAAACGAAACAACTGTATCTAGGTGGTGTACGAATGAAGTACAACCATCACTAGAAACTCTTTTAGAAATTGCCAGCTTATTTGGTATTGACGTGAAAGGATTAATTAATTCAACACTAGACGAAAAATGAAACTAGAGATACAAATAGACGAGAAAAAAAACAAAATCTATGCTCCATTAAAAGAGCAATGGTTTGTTAAAACCCCGCAAGCGCGAGCATCTTTTGCTCGTGCCCGTATGAAAAATAAAAAGCACGCGTAGAAACGCATAAAAATAATAGGGTTAAAATCACGTAACTCTTTGGAGCAAGAGAAAGTTAATCTCTAGGGTCGAAAAATAGATCCGTCAGCTTTGGGTTGTAAGTGACTGTCTATGATTGTTTTTTAGTTTTTAATTATTTTCTTAAATAATAATTCGCTGTTGGTTTGAATCTGCAAAAGGTAAAGTCCGTTTTCAAAATCACTTAAATCCAATTCTACATTTTGATTATTATATTTATAGGTGTCAAATAATTTTCCATTAAGACTCCAAAGTTTGAGACTCGAAATTTTTCCTTTCGAAATTTTTATTTTTAATTTATCCGAAACGGGATTTGGAGAGAGGCTTACAAAGGATTCAAACTGTACGGAATTTACCGATAAATTATCAGTCGTATCATTTACTGCGACCCAGCTATTTGCCAAGTTATTGTCTAAATCCAAACTCACAAGTTTCAGAAACGACCCAGCGCCATCGGCGTCCACTGGCCATGGCAATACATCATTATAGGTCACTTCATCAATAATATTTCCATAAGCGTCTCTTAGTATTAAATCTTCACCATCATTAGAAAGGCTTCTCGAAAACTCCCCAAAAGGTTCAAAACCATAGCGATCATTAAAAGAGTTACTTTCATTTGATAAAAAGATAGCGGTTTCTCCAGAAAGGGTTTGACCGTCTGCAAACTGATAGACGAATCCCAAACCGCCAAAATAAATCCCTGTTAAATCAATAGTCGAGGTGCTGTTATTTTTAATTTCAATAAATTCAAAATCACTTGAATCCAAACTTGCATCTACCAAAGGATTATAATTTATTTTAGAAATCACCAAGGGTGGGGTTGTGACATTATCACACAAATTTGTATCTGTTAACTGACTCGATATCCATTCGATTCGATCGGAAATAAATGTTTTCATTTCTGAAATCTGATCTACAAACTCACCTGTTATACCAGACATTGTTTCCTGTCGTTCGACAGCTTCCGAAATGAGCGTAGTGGTAACATCAATAAATGCAAAAATTTCGATTGAATTCAAAGGCATTCCCAACGCTGTAAGTTCTTGCCAACGCTTCGTCAAATAGCACTTAAATACCGCATCATCAAAGAGATCTTTCCAGAATTTAGGCCCCTCATTTCCGTCATCATCAAATTGCCAAATATCGGTATGGCTCCTGTCGAGCCCCCAAAAAAACAAATCATTACCAAAAGTTAGATTAAAATCCCAAATGGGTCCTGCTCTTAGTTTTCCATTACGATCTTTATGAAAAAACGTACTGAACTCATATCCATCTGCATTGGATGCAAGCTCATTGAGTATCATAAAATCTATAAACGATGGGATATCAATCGTGGAAGGATACCCGTTTGAAATGGAACTATTGCTTGGAGTCGCTATCTTTTCTTGAAGTACTTCAAATTCATTCTTTATATACTCATGTTGTTCTGACTGAACGGTTGTTGGCTTGGGATGTTCATGAATAAAATTACTTTGATACCCTCCATAATTATCCATAGACCAAGCAGCAAAATCCGACCCTTCTGTTTTATCAGTTTTGGTCACATACCCACCCGTGAGTTTCGGGAACGTTAGATCGGTTTCTTTAATTTTATTAATATCAATTCGATTGTTATCTGCTTTTAATTTTTCTTGCAATACATAAATACCTCTAAAATCACCATTTAACACCACTTCACAATAACGACCTCTGGACGCATAATTACCTGTAAAGTTTGAAAGTTTATAACTGATAAAATCTCTCATATATGAGTCATCATAAGCAAGGCCATTTAAAATCCAGTCATTTTCCTTCGGCATGTCTAAAAGCGACACATTATTTTTGGCCCCAAGTTCGTCATAGGGCGTAAAAGCATATTGTTTTTTATCTAATAGACTTGATGAAGATCCGCGATATTCAATTTTAATAGCACCGTCATAGTCAAGAGTTGAGGCATCACTAGCGTCTGAAAGATAATTTCGCACCCCTTCACCTCTGTAAATAATTTTCATCGTAGCATCAATCTTAGGTTCGTTAGGAATTTCTTGACCTTGATCTGTAACAATTATGACAATTGGTAAATTGGAAGACTCAAAATTTACAGTCACTGGAACATCGGGCGCCACAAACCAGTCGGGTGGCGTACTGTAATTATAATCTGTAGTATTAATTCCCAAGGATAATACAGGGATCGCAGTCAAATCGGACGAGACAAACGACTGGTTATGCACTTGCACCGCTAGGGTGTTGGTACCTGTTGTCAGAAGCGATGGATCTACACCAAAACGTTCTGGCGCAAAACCTTGATACAATATGGCTTCATGATTCCCATCACTGGCTTGATTAAAATCGGGAACGCCCCCTGAAACCAGGTTTCTTGCAATCTCTTGTCCATTCAAATAGGCTACAAAACCATCATCATAATCAATATCTAAGATAAAAACTCCACTGCTGTAGCATCCGTGATTTCAAAGGTTTTACGGACATAAACAGACATTGTAGGGGATATAACCGTGGCATCATCTTCATCTCCATAACCAAAACCTGAAGGACCTGTACTCCAACTGGATGAATCAAATCCTAATTGATTCCAAGAGGCATTTGGTTGTGACGTGGGTACGAGGTAATTCCATTGGTCCCCTGGTAAAACGACACTTTCCCAGTGATCAACTTGAGCAGATGTAAAAAATGGAAAAAGAATAAAAACTAAATTTAGATAACGCATTATAAAATTAATTGGTTAATTTTTTACGTAAAAATAGCTTATTTGAGACAAAGTTAAGAACCTGAAAACTAAAATAATTATAAATGGGTCCAGCATTGTATTCTATGACATGGAGGGAACTAACTGGAGGTTTACACACTTAAAGGTTTTAGCAGAGGATGCCTTATAAAATAACTTAGAGTATATGAAGCAATCAATGTGCTCATTTTTGATTTCAATGTTATTATTAAAAAGCTAATTTTATTGCTCTACAGCCGCGCTATATCACAGTGGTCATAAAGTAACCTTTTGGTAATAACTAAAAATTATATTTTAAATGCACAAAAGCGTTTATATTAAAATATATTGTAGCAATGTTGTAGATCATAAAGAGTAAAAACGACATATATAATGTGTTTGTTTTTAGAGTGTATGAGGGCTCATTTAAATTTCCTCACAAAAGGATTGACTTCGTCGAATCTTCGATTTCATGTGGCAGCTGGGGTTAAAGACTCAACGGGTTTTCTTACTGACGGCAGGCAGATTCGGTTTTTATTTACTAATTTAGACGTCTAATACTTGCAACAAACTAGAAAAAACTCGTTGTNGGTGATTTAAATATTATCCAATGAGAAAAATACTAACTCTATTAATTGTATTACTCTATTTAGCCCCTGAGAATGTAAAAGCACAAAATGATGGTGCTGTTGTTGCAGGGGCCGTTTTAGCAATTGGTGCAGGTATTGCTGCTATCAAACAAATGGAAGAAAGAGCGGAACTCGTAGCAACGCAATGGATCTTGTCTAATAATCCTGAATTAACCAGTTTTTCTCTAAAAACACTTTCTTTTGATGGTAAAAAATTAAAAGATATGTCAGCAACTTCTGTAATTACCTATAAAATACAAGAGTTTAACCCTTCTGACAAACCAATACTTAATGGGCGAAAACAGATTTTATTTGGATTTACTAGTCAAGGATGGATTAATGAATATGGAATTGATTTTAGTAAAATAAAATGGTTTTTATTTGATCGTGATGAATGGATGAATATGATGACTTCTTATGTAAAAGTAGCTTCAAAGGAAAATGATGACACGTATATAAAAGAGAGGTTAACTGCAGGAAAAGTAGTCAATAAAGGAGTGAGAGTCAAAAGCAAGTTAGTAATACCGTTTTTTAAATTAACAGGTGATATGTACGTTGTAAATGATTATTCTGCTAAATTAAAATTAATTTATAACGAAAGATCTTTAGGAATGTTTTTAAAAGAAACAAGAGACCTTGTCCAAATTGGAAGAGGAGATATTATTGAAATCCACGATTTCTTTTTTGATGAATAAAAACCATAGATAACAACAATGAATCACATTTAGCTAATGATATCTAATTTGACTAAATCTAACGAACGAATCACTAAACTATAAAATGAAAATTACATCTATATTTCTTGGAGTTTTACTCATCACTTTTATCATCATACAGCTTTTTGCCATAAGAAGCCAATGGAATATTGAAACGTATCCTTATGAGGTCACTAAAACATATGACCAATTTGAAATACGGCGTTATGAGTCCACTTTATTCACTTCTGTCAAACTATCTACTAAAACATATAAAAAGGCATCAAGTAAAGGGTTCTCTATTTTGGCAGGCTATATTTTTGGAGATAATGATCGGAACGAAAAAATAGCGATGACCTCACCCGTGGCTATGACATTAGAAGACTCGATGACAATGTTATTTATGGTTCCAAAGAAATTTGACAAAGAAACACTCCCTCAACCCAACCAATCTCAAATAAAATTGAGAACTGAGCCTGCAAAAACGGTTGCAGCCATTCAATTTAAGGGCTGGGCGAATGATGCGAAAATTGAAACGTATAAACAAAAATTGATAGCTGCCTTAGACAAGCAGAGCCTATCCTATACAAACCGTTTTTACTTTTTAGGATATAATGCCCCATACGAAGTTTTTAATCGCAAAAATGAAGTGATCGTTGAACTGAAAAAATAGAGATCGTTTCAGGCTTAAAGCTTACCCAATTTTTTACTAAACAGTAAATCAGCATTTTTTAAAACCCTAATAGTTTTACTTTTTTTTAATGCTTTGTTTTTCTAATTTATTAATTTTTAATACGTCTTCTTTTGAGAATTTTTCAAGAAGTCGTTTTTTAGCCGTTGCGGCTCCATTTTTGAATATTTCTTTTTTAGCAGCTGCAGGTAAATTTTTTCCTTTAATTTTCAATAAATTTTCTGAATATTTAGCATACAGCGTTTCCTGAACAAATTGAGCCTGACTCTCTGTCAAATCCATTTCAGAAGAAATAACCGAAACAGCATTGGCCGCTCGTTTAGTAGCAAATTTATTCTCTTGTGAGTTAATGTAGGAGAATGTGATTAAGAACGTAAAAAGAAGGATTGATTTTTTCATAATTGTTTTGTTTAATTGTTTTTATTTAGTTTAAAATATTGATCATTTATTGTGGATTCACCGGACAGATATCCTAATGAGATTAGAAATTTATCAATTTCATGAGTTGTATCTATAAAGTATTTAATTGGTTTTTTAGCAAAAAAAGCATGGCCTTGATCTTTATAAAGTATGAGATCACATCGACTCCCAACAGCCTCCATTTTTTGTTTAAAAGCTTTTACCATATCAACCGAGATAATACGATCATTTGTACCTACTAGAATGATTGATGGCGGTGCGCCCTCTGTAATATTGTCTGTTGGCGATAGGTCTAAAAAGCGATTTCCTATGCGTTTATGGGCATACGCACCTGGCCCTAAATCTATAACAGGGTTTAAAAGAATTAAAGCATTGGGAACTGAGCTAATGGATAGATCCTCGTTTGGATTGTCAAACTTAGAAATAAGGCCACAAGAGGCTGCTAAGTGCCCACCGGCAGATCCACCACCAGCAATGATCGCATTTGGATTTACGTTCAGTTGTTTTGCATGTTGTCGCACAAAACGAATGGCCGACTTCGCATCTTCAGTCGCTTCAAAAGGCGTAGTTCCATGCGTATTTTTTAATCGATATTCCGCTGAGATCGCAATCATTCCTCGAGATGCAAAATACATAGACTGTCTTCTAAAAGCTTTTGGACTTCCTGTATTCCAGCCACCGCCATGAAAAAAGGTTACACAATTATAGCGTTTAGATGTATCAAAATTTTTCGGCTTATAAATATGTAGCTTAAGCGAAATTGTATCGATCGTTTTGTACACCATAGTCGAGGGATTAATGACCTCTACTGAATTTTGGGAAAATCCAATCAATCCAGCTAACATATAAACAATCAATAAAGGATTCTGTATGAATTTCATTACTTAAAACTATTTAGTGTTTATTAATCTTTTCTTCGTTATAAACACGTTCAATCACAATATCGGTCATTGCGCGCATGTCCTCTAAAGACATATCATCAGTGTACTCAACTTGTAATTCCTTGATTTTATTCTTTAATTTTTGAGTTAATTTATCAGTCCCAGAAGTTCCGTAAAGGTTGACCATTTCGTTTGGATCCTTTTTTAAATCAAACAACTCCCATTCATCCATTGAATAGTAATAATGAATCAACTTATATCGCTCGGTTCTAACGCCATAATGAGGTTGGACATTGTGCCATTTTGGAAATTCATAATAATGATAATAGACCGCATCTCTAGTGACGACTTTTTTATTGGATTCTAACTGAGATTTAAAACTTACACCCTGCATATCTTTTGGAACCGCAATCCCTGCCAAATCTAGTAAGGTAGGCGCAAAATCTATGTTGAGGAGTAAATTTGAGTTTACTGAATTTGGTTTAATCAATTCTGGATATCGAATCATAAACGGCATTTTAAAAGATTCTTCATACATCCACCGCTTGTCAAACCAACCGTGTTCTCCTAAATAAAAGCCTTGATCGGACGTATACACAATAATGGTATTATCGAGCAAATCATTCGCTTTAAGATACTCTAACATCTGGCCTACGGCTTTGTCAACCCCTGCCACACATCGCAAATAGTCTTTGATATACGTTTGATATTTCCAATTTTTCAAAGCCGCACCTTGTAACGTATCGTTTGGTGTCCAAAACTGACCTTTATTTCCAAAATTATTGTAGGCGTTTAATTCTCGCTTAGAAAGCCCTTCCGGTGGTGCGATTTTTAAATCGTGCCGATTCATATGATTTTCAATTTCCATCCATTGTTCACTCGCTGCTATCCGTCCTGTATAGTCATCATTAAAATTTGCAGGATGTGGAAGGTCTCCATTTGTAAATAAGCTCTTAAACTCTTCGGCTGGTTCCCATGGGCGGTGGGGTGCTTTAAACTGATACATCAACATAAAGGGTTTTTCTTTATCTCGACCGGTATCTAGCCACTTCAATGCGTCGTGGGCCACTTGCGCGGTTGAATGCCGTTGTTTTTCTACAATGGTATCGCGTCCATTTTCTAAAAATATAGGGTTAAAATAAGTGCCTTGCCCCCCCCAATTGATCATCACTTTAGAATAATCAAATCCTGTAGGAACAGTCCCTAAGTGCCACTTTCCAATCACTGCGGTTTGATAGCCTGATTTTTGAAAAACCTTAGGAAAGGTCATTTGACTTCCATCAAAATCGCCTCCTTCTTCGTTTTTAAAAAACCCATTTATATGACTGTATTTTCCAGTAAGAATTGCGGATCGACTTGGCCCGCAAATTGAATTTGTATTAAAGGTTCTAGTCATCAACATACCTTCATTAGCAATACGATCAATGTTTGGTGTAGGCGCAATTTCTGCTAACCAATCTTGGTATGCACTAATAGCACTTACGGCATGGTCATCGGCCATTATAAAAACAATATTAGGTTGCTTAGAAGTTGAATGATCTGAGTCAGGTGAACGATAAGACTTACATGTAGAAATGGTAAGCGTTAAAATTAAAAATCCAAAAATAAGATATTTAGTGTTGTTCATAATTTGAATTAATTAAAAGCAGATTTAACTGTTGAATCAACTGTTTCACTTCGGAATTCAATCTATATCTATTTTTTAGATTTATTTAATGCTTGTTTAATAACACTATATGCTGGTGTTGGTTTTAGGTTGGCATCATAAATAGACTGAAAATACCCTGTGTTTTTTTTAAATCGCTCGCCCATATCCCATAAGTTTAAGGCAACAACTCCGGTCTTCGTTTTTGATTCTAAGACTTCAATAAGTTTTGCATATAGTTGTGCTTGCATTTTAAGTTCTTCTTCAATATTTGATTTATCTTCAACTTTATAATCCAATTCGGTGACATGAAACTCTAAGTCATTTGCGTGTGCCCAATCTATCAATTTCGATAATTTTTTCAAATTCTTTTCTTGATCATCTATAAACCCAATTGTGGTAGGACTTAATTTAATATGCCCTTGCCAACCCAACGCATCAACTCTAAATCCTTTGGAGCGTATGTATAAAATAGTTTTTTTGACTTTATCCCACATTTTAGGTTGCATTCCTCCATTGTGGTTGTACACCAATTTTAAATTTGCAGCATGCTTGGTTGCAATTTCAAAAGATTTTAAAATATATTTAGGAAATCCATTTTCATCTAATCCAATGGTTAACCATGGGTTTTCCCATGACTTCGTTCCTTTTTTTGGACCAAACCATTTTCCACTTGGCAATACGGTTTCATTAACTACGTCCATCCATTTTACAGTAGGCTCATCATTAAAACGCTTCGCAAAAGTCGTTGCGAACTCAATCATATTTTTCTCTAATTCTTCAGGAGTTCTGTTGTCTTCCTTAGCCCAACTAGAGGCTTGAGGACTAATAGGACCATGTAATCGGACGTCCAAATTGTGCTGGTTAGAAAATTTAATGAATTCATCTATTTTTTTCCATCTCCAAACACCCGGTTTTGGGTGTACGACTTGTTGCTTGGCAGCATTGGCAGGTGTTAAATACTTGAAGTCTTTGAGATACAACTTACTTTTTTCGGAATTAATTTCATTATAATTTAAAGTAGCACCAATAATTAATTTGTTGTTTTTTGTTGACTTTTTTAAGGTTTTTTTAGGAGGAGTTTCTGATGAATTAGATTTTTTATTTGATTGAGAATGAAAATAATTTGCTGCTATTTTTTGAAAGCGTTGTTTATGCATCGCATAGGCTTCATCATCAATTCTATTATAGGTCTCAAGAGGATCTGTTTTATAATCATACAATTCTTCAGCAAAAATGTCCTTTTCAAAAATAGGTTCTGTACTTTTTTTGTCAGAAACCCAAACGGTATATCGATACTGCTCTGTTCGGAAACTATACCCATTCTTTTTTGCACTATGCCATTGACTTACTGCGTATGATTTTGGAGATGTTGTTTTTCCTTCGACCAATGAATTTAAACTAGCACCATCTAAATTATCGGGAATACTTAAATTAGCAGCCTCGCAAAGTGTTGGAAAGATATCCACAAACTCAGTAGGAGAAGTCACTTTAACCCCTTTTTTAATTTTAGGATTATAAATAATTAAAGGCGAACGCGTGGCTTGTTCAAAATTGGAGTGTTTGCACCATAAACTATGATCGCCTAAATGCCAGCCATGATCTCCCCAAACAACGATAATCGTGTTTTCGTCTAGACCAGTTTCTTTGAGTGTTTTTAGTATTTTTCCGATTTGAGTGTCTATATAACTTGTGCACGCATAGTAGCCATGAATCAACTCTTTTTGAAAGGAATCGTCTAAGCTCAACAGATTCTCATCGGAGATGGTGAATTCACTTTCGAGTGTTTTATAAGACTGCATTTCACCCGAAGTATGATACGCAACATCTGGGCCATTAACTGACTTCTTTTGGAACTTGGCTAACTGAATATCCTCTCGATTATACAAATCCCAATATTTTTGAGGTGCAGTGAATGGTAAGTGGGGACGTTTAAATCCAACCGCCAAAAAGAAAGGTTCCGTTTGATCTTTGCTTAAATCTTGGAGTAATAGCTTCGTTTTCTCTGCAATTGCGCCATCAACATAAGCTTCATCTGGAACATCGGCACTTCCTACTGGGGGTTTATATTGGTTTCTTACATGTTTATTTACATTTTTTTTACCTTGGGCTTTGACCTCTGCTCTTAATAACCGAATCTGATTTTTGATTTCTTTGTTTTGATAATATCCAAAAGCTGGTTCTCCATACGCTTTATCGTATTCGAGTTGACCTTCTTTAATAAAAGGTACTGACCAAGAAGGCTTATCACGATCGTTATCCACACAACGTGGATCATAAATTTTACCAATTCCAACCGTGTGATAGCCATTGTTTTTAAAATATTCTGGAATTGTTAAAATATCTGGATTGATATCTCGCATTCTCGTTTTAAGGTCTCTAACTTTAGTATAGTCAGGTCTTTTACCAGTCATCAAACTCGCTCGAGAAGGTCCACAAACCGCCTGTTGGGTATGGTTGTTTAAAAAAACGGTAGCTTCACTAGAAAGTGCATCCATCACTGGAGTTTGAGCAAACGTATCGCCAAAACTTCCAATGGTAGGCTTTAAGTCATCTACAGCTATAAAAAGAATATTAGGTCGTTGTTGATCCGATTGGGCAAAGCATCGTATCGAAAACACAAAACATAAAAAAATCAGAATTATAAATTTATTTTTCATAGTAAAAAGGAGTTAAGAATACAATTATAAATAAAATCAAACTTTACTTAAGGGTTTAATGGTTTTAAGAAGAGGTGATTTGAACATCCTAAAGTCCCGATTTCTTAAAATCTTTTATGAATTCACTTGGCGTTTTCCCATGTTGTTTCTTAAAGCATGTTCTAAAATACTTAGGATCCATAAAACCAGAGAGATAGACCACTTCTGTAATGGAGTATGTACCCGATTTTAATAATTTGACTGCACGTTTTAAACGAATGTTTCGAATAAATTCTGAAGTTGATTTCCCCGTTATAGATTTTATTTTATTAAACAAAGAAGACCGACTCATTCCAATTTCTCTAGAGAAAGTTTCTACAGAAAAATTGGGATTATCTATGTTGTTTTTAATTATTTTCACAGCTTTTTGCAAGAAATCTTGGTCAATTTTATTTGAAAGTTCTTTCCAAGATTGAGTGGATTTTTCGTTGCTAAATTTTTTAATCCATTGTGCTTTGGTTCTAACAATATTTTCAACTCTAAGTTGTAGAACTTCAATATTAAATGGTTTAAGAACAAATTCATCTGCGCCTGTTTCTAAACCAATTTTTTCGTTTTCAAGACCCGACTTCGCTGTTAGAATAATTACAGGAATATGACTTGTATTAATATCTGTTTTTAGAGTTCTACACATCTGAAGTCCATCCATAATAGGCATCATCAAATCACTAATTATAATATCTGGTAATTGTGACTGAGCAAGCTCTAAGCCTATTTTTCCGTTTACAGCGGTCAAAACCTTAAAGCTAATTTCAAAAACGGTCTTTAAATAAGCCAAAAGTTCTTGATTATCTTCTACTATTAGAAGTGTCGGTGCTTGACTTGTGTGAACGACTGGATTTGCGTTTTGAAGAATTGGAATTATGGACTCTTGTATCGCCTCAACTCCGATTTTGGTATAATTAAAATCATAATATTGCGGTTGATGATCGATCACAGTATCATTATTGAAAGCGGACTTATCAATAGGAAAAGTAACGGTACAAGTAGTACCTTGATGTAATTCACTCTCAATATGGACACTACCTTTGTGTATTTCAATAAGTCGCTTAACAAATGTTAGTCCTAAACCAGTCCCTAACTTATCGAAAGAAGGCTCCTCCTTTGCCTGATAAAAACGATCAAAAACACTAGAAAGGTGTTCCTTTGAAATACCTACTCCAAAATCAATCACCTTTAATTCGGCATGTGCAATTCCATCAATAATAACTTTTTTTAGAGTTAATTGAATTGTTTTACCTTTTGGAGTATATTTAAAAGCATTCGATAATAGGTTATAAATTATTTTTTCGATTTTATCGCTATCAAACCAAGCATCTTCTATTGGGTCGTCATTGATAATTAAAAATTTAATCCTTTTATTAGATGCAATTTCTTCAAAAGCCTCATAAATTTCATAGACAAAACTTGAAAGATTTTGATAGTGAACCAATAAATTCAAATTACCAGATTCAGCCTTTCTAAAATCCATTAGTTGGTTTATTAATTTGAGTAATCTTTTAGAGTTTTTTAACATGACGCTGTTGAGCTTTTTTAAATACTCCACATCTGATTGCCCACTCATTATTTGTTGTAAAGGGCCAATAATTAGTGTCAACGGTGTCCTAAGTTCATGTGAAATATTTGTAAAAAACTGAAGTTTCATTCGATTTAATTCTTCTGATTTTTCGTGTAAAACACTTTCTAATTGAATTTGACTTTTTAATCGAATTTGGTTTAAACGAATCTTGACTAAACCAATAACAGCTGACAAAATCAAAACCAAAAAGATACCTAAAACCCATGGTTGTAAATACCAAGGGGATGCTATAATTAACTTAACTTCTTTAATCTCATCCGACCAAACTCCTTCGCTATTAGAACCCATCAATTTAAAAACATACGTGCCAGGGGAAAGATTTGTATAGGAAGCAAAACGCCTAACATTACCTGTTGAATGCTGCCATTTTTCTTCAAACCCTTCTAATTTAAATTTATACTGATTTTTTTCAGGGTTAGAAAAGTGTAAGCTCGAGAAGACGAACTCAATAGAATTTTGGTTAAAGGGCAAATGAATAAGACTTGTATTATTTATTGTATTTTTTAAGATAACTTGACCGTTAATTTTTTGAAATGGTTTCACAGAAGTATCAAATAATTTTAAATCTGTAATTTGTAATTGAGGCGGTGTTTTATTGACAGAAAATCCTTTTGAGTTCATAAAGGTAAATCCATTTGAACCGCCAGCGACGATCATACCCGATTTGGTGTAAATCATGGCATTATCTTTAAACTCGGTTACAGAAAACCCGTCTTGTAATTGATAATACTTCACCACTTTTGTGATCGGATCCCACATTGAAATTTCACGAACATGAAGCATCCATATTCGTCCATCATCGTCTTCCTTTATTTGATAAACGGTGTCACTAGGCAATCCATCAGCTGAAGTAACATGAAGGAAATCTAGAGGGTTTTTAGAGTCTTTAACTATATTTAACCCCCCGCCAAATGTACCTACATAAATTGTTCCATCACGTGCTTGAAAAATATCTAAAACATAATTGTTATTTAAACTTTTTGAGTTTTTTGTGTCGTTAAAAAAAGAAGTGAAACTTAGTTCTCTTGAAAGTGGAGACTTTGAAAAATTTAAACCACTAATGGTTCCAACCCATAAATTTCCAGCCGTGTCTTCTAAAACATCTCTTACATAATTGCTTGAAAGACTTGAAGGATTGTGTGTCTTTTGTTGAAAAATTGTGGTGCTATACCTTTGAGATTTTGGATTCATTGACAACTTAACCAAACCACTACCCCAGTATCCAACCCAAATATTGTGGTAACGATCTTCATCAATTGCAAAAACCGTGTCATCAATGAGATGCCCATCAAGATTTTTAATTCCATTAAAGTTAGAAACTACATGCTTAGCAAGTGATGCGCTGTAAGACACTTTATTCAATCCTTTTTGGCTTCCCACCCATACATCGCCGCGATGATCTGTCATAAGCCGTTTGATATTATCAGATCGAAAAGCGTCTAAAAACTTAAAACCCCATTGTGAAGATTCTGAATTTGATAAAGTAGATCTTAATGTACTTTCGTTTATATACCCTAGGCCACCGTCTTCATAAAGTCCAAGCCATAGATTGCCTTGATGGTCTTCTGTCATAGCTTGTATCGGGTGGTTTTTAAATTTAGATGAATACGTTTTCGAATTTCGAGTGAAGTCGATTGAATTAGAAAAGCTAGTGTTTTCTAAATCCATTTTAAAAACACCTTTATTGGAAGTTCCTAGCCAAAGAATATTTGAACGATCTATAAATAAATGTTGGATTTGATTGAAGCTGAAATCAACATTCAAATTCTTTGTTTGTTTCAAATCGATGACTTTTTTCGAATTTATATCATAATTCAATAACAACCCATTTCCTCCAATCCAAAGACGATTAGATTGGTCAAATTGCATGATCACTTTTGTTAAATTTAAGAAATTAAAATCCTGATCCTCATTTAATAAATCAATTTTATTTTGCTCAATAACTTGCAAGTTATCGTCGAGCTTAATGGATAAAAGTTGTAACTTATTACTAAGAACCCATAGAGTGTTATTGGCATCTTCAATCATATCTATCATATACCCAGTCTCAAAAAAAGGATCTACAATTGACGTTGGCTGCATCGTAACATCAAAATTGTTTTGGCTATTTTTTATATATGTTTTGAATAACTTCACAGGATTTTCAGGAGTATAAAACCAGTGCCCCGATTTCGTAGATTTAATTATTTTTTCTGGCATCGCTTTAACGTCCTTTGGAGCTTGAAGTGTTTTACAGGNACCTAAATNCCCCAAAGAATCGACATCAAACACCGTCAGTCCTGTTGTCAAATTAAAGAAAAACGAGCCTTGATCAGATTGGTAAAGGTTATTATCAAGATCATTAAAATATTCAATAGTTGGTGGGTCATTAAAAAAGTGCGTCACTTTAGAGGTGATGGCATCAATCCGATTTAAACCTGAAGTGGTTCCAGCCCAAATATTATGGTCGGAATCTTCAAAAAGGNTTTTTATGATATTACTATTTAATCCATAGTCAGAATTAGAGTATTTAAAATACTGCATCGAATAGCCATCATATTTATTGATTCCGTCGTAGGAACCAATCCATAAAAACCCATTATCATCTTGAACGATGCTATGAACGGTGTTTTGAGACAAACCCTCAGGGCCAGAAATTTGAGACAATCGAAATTGCCCAACTACTGTTTGAAAACAGATGAGCGAAAAACAAACAAAAAGAATAAACTTTTTAGAACAATTGATAACCATATAGTTTTAATAGATTAGGGGGCTAAACATCAAATTACTCCTATGAATGTAAGAAATTTATTTTAAATACTTAATTAGTAGATTTTTATTATTTTAAAACAGGAATGTCCACGTATTGTTTCAAACCTTAAAAAATAGGAGTTTATAACCTAATTTTAACCAGGTTCTTTATGGGGCTCGTGTGCTGTACTAGAGTTCGTAGTCATATATTCGCATAAAAAAAAGGAAACTTGATATTTCAAGTTTCCTTTTNAAAAATNAAACGACGTTTTATTTTTTAATAATTCTTTTAGTCATTTGCCCTAATTTAGATTGAATATTTAATAAATATAATCCAGAATTAAGTTCATTAACATCTAATGAAGGAGCATTAGAGACGGTCTTAACTAAACGACCTGAGAGGTCATATAAACTTAAGTTCGTAACAGGAAGTCCATTAAACGTTTCAACTTCAATAAGATTTGTAACAGGGTTATTTTTTATTGCAAATTGATCTTTTGAAAATTCAGTGGTACTATAAGATGCACTGGTTAAAATATAGATGTAATCAATATCAAACGTATCACCACAGTTGGCAGAATAGTCGGTACCTTTAAACGTTAAGCGCTCTATTTTAGCGGCAGTGTATGTGGATGGTATATCTACATTTCTAATATTAAAAGCTGTTTCAGAGGTTTCAACTCCAGGAATGACTAAGTTCACAACTCCTACACTGTTTTCTGCAGCCGTGGGATGCAGAGCGATTTTATAAGCCGCTTTGGATGAATTATTTCGCATGCGTACTCTGATTCCAGCATAATCACTGGTTGTTAAAGCTAAATTATCTGGAGATCTAAAAGCGGGGGATTTACAAGCATTCGCCCCCCCTGTGTTAGTAACTGTTACGGTTAAAAACGTAGCGTTGGTTGACAGTGCGACTTGACCAGCCGCAGAAAAACCATTTTTAACATTTGTAAATTCATACTCGATATCCGTTTGTGCAAAACCAGTTGTAATTAATAATAAAAATGTGGGTACTAATAAGTAGATTTTTTTCATAATAGTATAATTTATGGGTTATACCAAAACTAAAAACATTTTATAGAATCCTAAGGGAATAATGGTTACAAAAAAGGGAGATATGACTTATTGAAACTATTAAAACAAGTATAAACCATCGTGAAACGACCTTTAAGGCTTAAAATTACTTATAGTAATTACGACTATTTTAAACATTTATTTTTGGACCACCTTGCAGAAAGTTGATCAAAATCGGAAACGCCTTTTGAAACCTGATTTCTAGCCACCTCTTGCCCATTCAAGTAGGCTACAAAACCATCATGATAATCTATATCTAAAAAAGCGGATTCCACAACTAAAGCTTCTGTAATTTGAATGCATTTTAAAACAAAAAAAAGGCCCACAACTGTGGACCTTTTTTTAATAAAATTTAAGTATGACTTACTTTAATACAATCTTAAACATTCTAGAATTATTTTTATTATTAATGACTTTAACAAAGTAAACTCCTGTTTGATAAGACGATAAGCTTATTTGACGCTCTGTAGATTCAAATAACTTTCGGCTATTTATATCATAAACTTCCAAGCGTTTTAAGTTATCTATTTTCACATAAACCATGTCAAAAGTTGGATTTGGATAGAGTTTTACATTCTCCATCTTACTCAAATCATCCAACCCTAAGGTAGGAATGACAGTGACCGTTCTAACAACTTCAATCGCTGCCGTTCCATTGCTATCAAGAACGTTGTAAGTGACTTCATAGTCCCCTTCATCAGACATAACAACATTCGAAGCATCAATCACAATAGCAGTTGTTAAATCAACACCCTCCGCATCTACAGCCGTCGCACCTGCTTCTACGTATGAATCTCCTACATAATAAGTTTCCGTTGGTTCTCCAAGAAGCGTTATTGTTGGTGGTACTGCTGCTAAAACGGTAATTGTTCTAGAGACCTGAATGGCTGCATTTCCTTCTGTATCTGTAACATTGTAATAAAGGGAATAGACATCTTCAATTGATGTGACTACAGACCCTGTAAGCACTATGGATCCAGAAATATCATTCCCAAGATAATCCGTGGCTACAGCTCCTAATTCCTCGTACTCAGCATCAATTTCTAAAGTCATCTCAGCGTCTCCGTTAAGGATTAAATTTGGAATAAAGAAAGCTTGTGGTCTTACATACACCATTCTTTCAACTTGAATCGCTTCTGTTCCATTCAAATCAGTGACATCGTAGGTCACTGTATAGTCGCCTTCAACAGAAGTATCAACATTCGTGGCGTTGATCACAATAGCAGATGTTAAATCAACACCTTCTGAATCTTCAGCAGTTGCATTTTCTTCAACATAGTCAGTATCCACGAGAAGGTATACTTCTGCAGCACCAACTAATGTAATTTCTGGACGCACATAGACCGTATTATCAACCACTGAAACGGTTCTAATAACCTGATCTGCAATGTTACCTTCTGCATCGGTTACATTATAATACAGTGCATACGTTCCTACTGTTGTTGTATCCAATGTTCCCGTCACTACAATAGCGTCTGATATATAAGCTCCTAGATAGTTTGTTGCAATCGCACCTGGATCATTAAAATCTACATTAATATCTAATTGTAAAGGATTACTTCCTAATAGATTAATTACTGGCTTGTAAAACGATGCTGGTTTTACATACACTCTTCTAATAACTTGTTCAGCAACATTTCCTGCGCTGTCAGTAACATTATAAGTAACATTATAAACACCTTCAACATAAGTAATCACGTTGGTGTTGTCAGTAACAATATCAGCTGTTATATCAACTCCAGTATAATCAACTGCGGTCGCGCCTTCTTCTGTATAAGTTTCATCTAGTAATAAATATACATTTGCATCTCCGATAAGTGTAATTATTGGTACAAAATAAGAATCAATAATATCATTAAAATAAGGATATCCTCCGTTTAGTTCAGCGTTAATACCCCAAATGGTTGACGAAGAAATATTGGTGCTTATGTCCCATAATGCAGCTTCATAAATTGTGGATACTGTCATCTCTGTAGTGGTTTTACCAACCGCATTGACTAGCGCAAGTCGTGGATTGCTATCCGTGTAATCACTAGGCCCTACGGCGTCTAATGACACCAAGTCGGTATCGTAAAACACATTGTCCGCTACAAATACCTCTGATTCATTATTTGAAGTATCCCCTGTTAATGCACCCCATCGTCTGGGCTGGTCCAATTCGCC
>JGI20160J14292_10001470_pt1 | contig 19629 bp, 20 predicted proteins | sample COG_10_FD_14292 | JGI IMG/M metagenome (IMG submission 14292) | reverse complement strand
CTGGATAATTGATTTTGCTGCTAATCCATCCGTATTGGCAGGATTAGACGGTCAATCGTCAAGTAGGCAAGTGATGGAGCATAACCTTCTGAGAACGATTAATCTTTTAGAATACTGCAAAAACACAAAGCTGGGTTGATTTTGCTTAGTACCAGTCGCGTATACTCGGCTTCGGAACTTGCTGTTTTACCCATGGAATTATCGAATGATCGCTTTGAACTCAAACCCTCTGAAAGAAAAGGTATCTCCCAAAGCGGTATTACGGAGAATTTCCCAACTACTGCCCCTATCTCTCTTTATGGTGCATCTAAATTAGCCTCTGAAGCACTGATCCTAGAGTACGGTGAATGTTTTGGTTTCCCTGTTTGGATCAACCGATGCGGGGTATTAGCTGGAGCAGGTCAATTTGGCAAAGCTGACCAAGGAATATTTTCCTACTGGATACATTCTTTTCGAGAGAAAAACCCTCTAAAATACATTGGCTTTAATGGAACGGGACATCAGGTAAGAGATGCGATGCACCCGAAAGATTTAATTCCTGTACTCACGCGCCAAATTATGGAACCAAGCATGGATGTCCCAAAAGTTATCAATTTAGGCGGGGGAATCGACAATTCTATCTCTCTTAAAGAACTGAGTAATTGGTGTGAAGAACGTTTTGGGAGTAATGAAATAATTTCCTCAGAAGAAGTACGCCCGATGGATGCTCCCTGGATCGTCATGGATTCAACAACTGCTCAAAATGCTTGGAATTGGAAAGTGCAAACAAATATCGAGCAAATTCTTGATGAGATTGCTAACCATGCGGAAGAAAATGCCTCATGGCTAGAATATGTCTAACGAAAATACAAATCATACGCACAAATTTCTGTGTATTAAAGATTTATCTTATGAATAGCTATTCAAATAAGAAAACTTTCGTTTACGAAGGTAAAGATTTAGAATCAATGTCCTTTGCCCAAAATTACCACGAATGGATTTACGAACTTATTAAAAATTCTGTTGGGTCTAAAATTGCAGAAATTGGTAGCGGAACCGGTAACTTTACAAAGATACTACTAAATAATTGCCATAAAATCCATGCCTTTGAGCCTTGCAGTAAGACTCACAATAACAGTATACATCTTGGTCATAAGAAAGTAATCTCAATAAATGACAATTTTGAAAATAGAAAAAATGATTTTCAGGATTTTTTTGATTCGGTACTTTTTATTAATGTACTTGAACACATCGAAAACGATGAATTCGCTTTAAAGTCGGCAAATCAAATTCTATCACCTGAAGGTAAATTAGTAATTTTCGTACCAGCCCTAAGATGGCTATATAGTTCTTTTGATACTTCAATTGGACATTTCCGAAGGTACCATAAAAAGAATCTAGTAAACTTAGTTTCTGAATTAGGCTTTAAAATCGAACGCTGCCATTACTTTGACTCACTGGGTATCCTGCCATGGTTTATTGTAATGAAAATGCTTGGAGGAACTTTAAACCCTAAAAGTGTAAAATGGTACGATTCAATAATCGTACCGTGGCTGAAATTAGTTGAGAGATTTTTTATTCCGCCAATTGGTAAAAATCTTTTACTGGTAGCATCAAAAAGATAATTTTTTTCAGCTTTATGTTAAAAACTATTAAAAAACCCAAAAAAGTTAGCATTCTCATCCCCGTTTATAACGAGCAGTCCACAATCAAACTAATCATAAAAAAAGTTTTAGTTGCTGACATAATTAATTTAAATTTAGAGATAATTATTGTAGACGACTGCTCAACAGATAATACATGGGCAGAAATCCAAGAAATTAATCAAATACATGATTGCATAGTTACGCTTAAACATTCATCGAACAAAGGCAAAGGAGCTGCACTTAGAACAGCTATAGAGAGTGCTACGGGAGATGTAATTCTAGTTCAAGATGCAGACCTTGAATATAACCCTAAGGATTACCACGCTTTACTTTCTCCAATACTGGAAAATAAAGCCGATGTAGTTTACGGGTCACGATTTCGTACCAACTCTGCGACTCGAGTACTGTTCTTTTGGCATCGCTTAGCAAATGGATTGCTTACCCTTCTTTCTAATATGACTACCAATTTGAACCTTACAGATATGGAAACCGGATATAAAGCCTTTACCCACGAAGTGATTTCCCAAATAGAGCTCTGTGAGAATCGATTTGGTATTGAACCGGAAATAACAGCTAAAATTGCTAAGATCCCAAATATTCGGATCTATGAAGTGGGAATTTCATACTTTGGAAGAACTTACGAAGAAGGAAAAAAAATAGGTTTGAAGGATGCCTTTAGGGCACTCTATGCGATAGTAAAATATGGAATCCTAAAGTAGGAAACATCTTCATTAATATATTATAAACAAAAAACTTACCCCCCTCATACTATTAATCTCTTCAACCCCTTTTTGGTGGTTGGGTTATTGGGGTTTCAGTGCAGCAATGCTGCCAAGTAAAAGTCCGCAAGTTTGGGGCCTCTATTCTTACCAAAAATTCTTTTTTTTGATTGGAGTTATAACAATAATTCCAATTGGTTTAAAATTGCTTCACCCCAAATTTTGTACATTAACTTCAACGATTTTAGAAAAAACACCCTTACCATCACCAAATTATAGTTATCTTATCCTTTTTTCAATAGTTGCCTGCTTTACTTTCCCACAGGGTGCCAAGGTTGGTGAAGACATTTGCTTTCAAGTCAAAAGTACCCAGCAATTTGTTGAGGAGAAAGTGAAATTACCTAATTTTTGCTCTACACCAAAGATGTTTGATCTTAGCAAAGATGACATGCAGTGGCAATTGCGTCCCCCTGGAGCAAGTTGGCTAGTATTACCATTTATGCTCATCGGGATGTCTCTTGGACATTCGATAACCATTACTTTATTTGTACTTGGTTTAGCCGGCGGTCTGGGATGGATCCTACTAGCTAAGAAAATTGGAATTGGTAAGAATGGCCAATACCTGTTGTCTATTTTATTGGGCACAACTTTGGGATTCGCGATTAATTCTTTTGGTACAATGAATTCAGTTCTCCATTCCCTTGTTCCGTGGATGATGATTTTTTCCATTCATCTAGTTTCTATATCTCGTACTGAGGAAAAATTAGTTTGGTTCAAAATCGTAGTGGCTTTAATTTTCTTTTTAATTCTGGGTTTGTTCTGCCTAATTAAAACTTCAGGTATGATCGTTGCACTAACTATCGGAGTGTCACCCATTATTATCCTTTTTACATCAAAATTCGATAAAACGAAAAAGTATCGAAGTGCATCTATTCTTCTCATTATTTCACCATTTACTTTACTTCCCTACTTTCTAATCGAAAAAACTAACGAATTAGAAACAGGAATATCTTCAGATAACATGTACAGAAAAGTAGACTATTCAAAGCAGTCTGCTCTATGGGGTAATCACTTCACGGAAAGCACTCAAGGATGGAAATTGGGAGTTAGTGCATTAGGTAGCCCAGGTTACGCGTTACCGCCAAAAAACATTGCCCACAATCTTCGAGACTTTTTTGTTCAATTTAAACAATTTAATGACTGGTCTAATGCCAATATGTTAAATCCCCATTTTCTCGTAAGTTCTTTATGGGGAATTGTATTACTTTCATTATACGCGTGGAGTATTATTCAAAATCGATCAGAACTCTCAGCATTATCACTTGTCGTTATATCATGTTTTTTTACGATTCCCTTTCTGGGACTTGCAGCAGTATCCTATCTCCATGGATTCAATTATTCACTCTATGCCACACACACGATAGAATATTCAATAGTCTTAATTTTTCCAATAATTATAATGTGGGAAAAGATTAAAAGACCAAAATTTCAAATAAAACTACTTACTGGAATATGCATTGCACTGCCAATTAGCCAAATTCCAAGCATGATTGCTCCGACTACACATTTTAAAGATACAAGGTCATCAACTGAAAGTAAATTGGGGCTATCAGGAAGCAGATTTTCAAAGGCAATAGAATCCATTGAAAAAGATTCAAATAACCCATTGGATGTACTATTTTTCCTTCCAGCAGGAGATATGAGTGATTTAATTCTTCGTACGAAAATGCGCACTCTCGCGACCCACTTCTCAGGTGACAATTTCCCTGTAATGAAAGAATTCAAAACAGTTAAAGCATTAAATGTCTATTGTGCGTATGATTCATCCTTGGCAGATAATAAAAAATTCGTTGAATCTTTGGATTTAAAATTTCCGCAAAAAATTGACAAAAGAGTTATTCATTCCGAAAAGATAACTGTATTAAAAATCGTCTTGCCTAATAGCCCAGCATTCGGAGAACCCACATGAATAAACTTTCAGTCATTATACCCGGCCGTGATGAAGCTGAAAATCTTCCTAATTGTTTAAAAGAAATAGTTGAAGTATTGGATAGTGAAAAAATTCGATATGAAGTTCTTGTGATAGACGATGGAAGTACCGACAATACGCGCGAATGTGTTACAAATTTTATCAAAAAATATCCATATGTTCGATATATTAAGAACAATGCAGAAAATGGATTTGGGAGGGCAGTTCGACTCGGTTTGGACAAATTTACCGGAGATGCAGTAGCTATCATGATGGCAGATCATTCTGATTCGCCTAAGGATTTAGTTTCCTATTGGAAATGTATTCAAGAGGGTAATGACTGTGTGTTTGGAAGTCGCTTTATTCGAGGGGGACGAGTTTACAATTATCCCCTTATTAAATTATTTGCCAACCGAGTGGTCAATACAATGATTCGGTTTGCGTTTAATATACGCTTTAATGATGTAACCAACGCGTTCAAAATGTATCGACGCGAAGTGATTGAAGGATCCGGGCCATTTATTTCTCCTCATTTTAATCTTACTGTAGAAATCCCGTTAAAAGCTATAATACGTGGCTACACTTGGACAGTCGTACCTATTTCTTGGAAAAACAGAACGAAAGGTGTTGCAAAATTGAAATTAAGGGAAATGGGTTCCCGTTACTTTTTTATTATAGCATATCTATGGTTGGAAAAATACTTTAGTAGAGGAGATTACCGTAGAAAATGACGACAGAAAAAAAATTAAGTCAAATTTATGAAAACCGTTTTTCTAGGCATGAAAAATACAGGATTCGCATATGGAAAACTCTAGTTAATGAATTTTTCTCCAAATGGATAAGTAGCACTGATCACATACTCGATCTTGGATGTGGTTATGGTGAATTTATTAACCACACAAAATGTGATGTCAGGCATGCGATGGATCTTAATCTAAAAACTAAATCACTTTTGGATAAAGAAATCATTTTCCATCAACAGGATTGCTCCGAATCATGGGAAATAGATCAAAATTCTCTCGATTTAGTATTTACCAGTAATTTCTTTGAGCATTTACCAAATAAAGAGTCTCTCGACAGAACAATGGGCGAGATAAAAAAAGCCTTAAAGCCAGGAGGAAGACTTATAGCAATGGGACCAAACATAAGTGTCCTTAAAGGAAGATATTGGGACTTCTGGGATCATCATGTTGCTCTTTCTGACCAATCCTTGTGCGAATTGCTTCAAATTTATGATTTTACCATTGAGCAATCCTATTCAAAATTTCTGCCCTACAATATGGTGCGAATAAAAGAACGCCCACTATTTATGGTTTCCTTATTCTTAAGATTTCCATCTCTATGGACAATCTTTGGTAAACAATTTTTAATAATAGCGAAAAAATAATTAAACCAAAGAAACCATACACATTTTTCATTATTGCCACGTTTTTTTGTGCTACAGTATTTACCTACTATTATTTTTTGCATACGAACGAGTATCCTCCTGGTAGCTCCCAAAACATTGCTACAGGTAAAGCAGATAAAGTTTTTCAAACTAGAATCCTCATACCTTTTCTAGGAGAATTTCTTAAACCGTGCATCCCAAGTTTATCGTTTTTATTTAGTTGGTTGGTACCATATCCAATAAACTATGATGTTATACTTCAGATAATAAATATTTTTTCCCTAACACTACTTATCATATCCACTCCAATCCTGCTCAAAATCCTCAATTGTGAAGTGTCCAATTGGAGTGCCTTCCTATTATTTTTACCTCTAACATGGAATTACATAGCGATAAATGGATTAATTGATGGTGCCGGTCTCTTCTATTGTTATGATATTCCCTCACTTGCATTTTATGTGATAGGCTTAATCTTATTTCTTAAAGGCAGCTGGTTTTTGTTTTACCTACTATTTATCCTTGCAAACCTAAACCGAGAGTCAGCATGCTTCATCAGCATTTCTGGATTTTTATTACACTTAAACCTATGCAACAATCCAAAGATTTTCTTAAGTCTAAACAAGCGACTGTTTGTCCATATTCTTACACAAGCTATTTTGTGGATCGTTATACGTTCTTCTCTAAGTTGGATTTATCAAGGAAACCCTGGTGTCTTTTTTGAAGAACCACACTCTATGAACGAATTTTTGTCAGGCATTTGGAATGGTAATTCTCATTGGGCTATGGAAAATGCGGTCTGGTTCTTAACGCTATTTGCTGGGGTTTGGCTATTTCCAATAATTTTTTTTAATAAACTAAGNACACAAGGCAAAAGACTCTTTATTGTAGGCCTTATATATTTAATATCTTTATACTTTCGTTCCAATATGATGGAAACACGAGTTTACAACGAGCTAAATGTCATAATTTCAGTATGTACTATTATTTGCTTAACTAATTTTTTTAAAAGCCAAAAAAACATTGTTTAGAATCCTTTTAATTTACTCTGATTATGGAAGGCTTGGTAACCGTCTTCATACTCACGCTAATTCTCTAGCTTGGTGCATTGCAAATAACTACAATTTAATCAATCTAAGTTTTAATGACTATGCTGTTTTGTTTGAAAGTTCACCAAAGCACAATTCCGGTAATCTTCATCAAAACGAAAATTTCATATTCAAATCACTCTCTAGTAGGTTATTCAGAAACCTTCTAAGAAGACTGCTTTTGAGTGATAAGTGGGTAGAAAGACTTGCATGGATTATTAAACAGATAAGACCGACGCATAATAACATGTTGGATGAGGCAGATTTAAGCCGTGAAATAAATCAAAAGAAAATCAATCTTATTAAACATTGGGATATAAGGTGCACGAATTCTCTAAAACTTCATCAAAATGAAGTACGGGATTACCTTTGGCCAAAAAAGAAATTTGTAGCTTCTGCGGATAAAATAATTAATAAACTTAGATCAGAATATGATTGCATAGTTGGTATTCATGCACGACGAGGTGATTATGCAACCTACTTAGATGGATTACACTACCATTCATGGGAATCCTATTCGCATTGGGCAAATCAAACAAAAAAAGTATTAGAAAATTTAGGAAAAAAGAATGTAGGGATTGTCATATGTACTGATGAGGAATCACCTGCACACATTACTGAAGTACAATCCGTATTCATTTCAACAAGTAAAGAAATCATGGTAGATATTCATCTACTTTCTCTTTGTGACTATAACCTGGGCCCACCAAGTTCTTTCGGTACTTGGGTATCGTGGTTCGGGGAAGTACCAAGAATCACTTTACAAAAGGGCCTTATAATTCAATCTCTTAACCAATTCCAGATTTCTGATAAATGTTAAATTTTTTAAATTATTTAAAGTACACTAAATATTTTATAGGAATTCTCTATAAAAATTGGCTATCTTACAAGGAAAGCTATGCTCAACACGGTGAAGACATCTTAGTTGAAAAACTCTTAGGCAAGGTTAATTCCTTCATCGATATAGGAGCAAATGACGGTGTTTTATTTTCAAATACTTACAAATTTGCTAAACAAGGTGCATATGGTCTTTGCATAGAACCCTCTCGGGTAACATTCCTTAAACTCATATGCAATCATCTGCCTCATATAAGGGTAAAATGCTTGAGAACTGCCATTTCAAACGAAGAAGGCAGTCTACATTTTCAAGATTCAGGTTATGAATCTGTACTTTCAAAAGTGTGCGAAGAACATAATTCAAAAACCTACAAGGTGAAATCCAATAATTTGCAAAATTTATTAAAGACTTATCCCCGATTTAGACAGACTGATTTAATATCAATTGATGTAGAAGGTCATGAAAAAAATGTCATAACTGGAGCAGGTTTGGATCCTCTAGATGCAAAAATAATTATTATTGAAATAGATAAAACTAATCTAAATGAAATCTTAAAACAACCTGTTCTAAAAGATCTTGAACCTGTATATACAAATGATGTCAATATCATACTACTCAACAAAAATCACCATTTTTCACCTATTATTAAATTACCTGCAGGGTATTATTCCTATAAAAATAATTAGGTAGCAATGAATTAATTTATGCCACTATTTTAATGAATAATTTAACAGCTCAAAAAATTACCCACAATGATGAAACATTAGCTATCATCGTTAAAAAAAATTTTCACAAGAAGGGAATAAACTTTTTTACCCCAAATGAGTATTCTCAACAGTTAGCTTACATGAGTCACCCTAAAGGTAAAAAAATTGATCCGCATCTTCATAAAAGGGTAACTAGGGAAGTAAATTTCACACAAGAAACCCTTTTCATAAGGAAAGGAGTAGTCCAAGTAGATTTTTATTCAGATGAACAATTTTTTTTGGAAAGTCAGGTTTTAGAAGCTGGTGATGTAATTCTATTAATAAAAGGCGGACATGGATTTAAAGTTCTTGAGGATTTGGAAATGTTTGAAGTTAAGCAAGGTCCTTATGCTGGAGATGATGACAAAATTAGATTTTCTTCTTACAAATGATTTTTAAAGACTACGCCCTATTCTACGATATATTGTACAATGACAAAGACTATGATAAAGAGAGTAGATTCATTGTAGAGGTACTTCGTCGAATGATCCCACATGCCAAAAGGATAATTGAATTTGGTTCGGGCACAGGAAAGCACGGTAAACTACTAGCGGAGTCAGGTTTTCAAGTACTAGGCGTTGAAAAAAGTAAGGAGATGTATGAATTGTGTAAATCTTATGAATCGCTTAATAGCATTGATGAACCTCCTGCAGGGGGATCTTTTTCTTGCACTTTAGGAGATGCACTTACAACAAAACTTGGGGCAGATTTTGATGTAGCTTTAGCATTGTTTCATGTCTTTAGTTATCAAACAAAAAAAGCCCAGGCAGAAAAAATGCTTTTAAACGCAAACAGGCATTTAAAAGATGGGGGAATTTTTGTGCTTGATTATTGGTTTGCACCTGCCCTGCACCATTTAATTCCATCAACTAGGGTAAAACGAATAACTAATCAAACTTTGGATTTAACTCGTTTAGCTGAACCTGAATATTCCCCGCATTCAAATTGTGTCAAAGTAAACTATCTTACCTACGCTGAAGATCTTAGATCCGGAAAAATACAAAAAATTGAAGAATGTCATGAAATGCGAGCATTTCTCATTGAAGAAATTGAACAATTAGCGAAAGAATGTGGCTTTACCTTGATTGAATCTAGAGGTTGGATGACTAGTCTTCAACCCACTCCTAAAACATGGAGCGCATACTCCGTTCTTCAAAAAAAACCCAAATAATGAATATCATTAAAAACCTGCTTAAAACTTTACCTGGAGTTCGGTGGTTCCTTGATATGAAAAAACAGCTCTGCATGATTAGGTTTCAGGTAACTCAACAAACCCGAATTCAACAACAAATTTACCGTCAAACTCTACTCAGTGCCAGATTACAAGAAGGGAAGATTTTCCCAGCCGCTTACGAACATCAGACTTTTTCGCAAAATGGTGAAGATGGAATTTTAAGAGAAATCCTCAGGAGGCTTGAAATAGACACAGGTCGTTTTGTTGAGATTGGTTCCGGAGACGGTCTAGAAAACAACACTCGTCTCCTGCTGGAAACGGGGTGGGAAGGTGTGTGGTTTGATGGAAGCAAGGAATGCTGTGCTATTGCTAGCAAAGCAAATCAAAAGCATCTGGAAAATAAATCCCTCAAAATCAAGCAATCACTAGTCACAGCAGAAAATGTCAATGAATTAATACTAAAGATGGAGGTTCATCCTGATACTGAAGTTCTCTCATTGGATTTGGATTTGAACACCTATCATATTTGGGAAAAAATTGAGACAATAAATCCCCTTATTGCAATTATTGAATATAACGGTTTTATGCCCGCAGATTCTAAATGGATTGCAGAATATAATCCGCATGGATATTGGAATGGTGACTTTAATATGGGAGCTGCTCTAAAACCTCTTGACGAACTTGGAAAGAAGAAGGGTTACAAATTAATTGGATGCGACCTATCTGGTGCCAACGCCTTTTTTGTACTTAATAATTTGGCTGATAGGCATTTTCCCGAAACACCTGATGCCATTTCGCTTTTCGAACCAGCACAACCCTTCCTCCTTAACAATCCTGAGCATCGAAGAGATTTATAAAACAAGAATTGATAAATACCAATCAAATTTCAATTTCTGCTGTAATTCCTTGTTTCAACCACTGGAATTCTATTAATAAAGCCATTAAGAGTATCCTTCTTCAATCAGTTGAAGTCTTTGAAATTCTAATTATAGACGACTGTTCTGAGGTGCCTTGTCCCCATCAAAAATTAAAAGAACACCCAAAGATCAAAATAATTCGGCTGGATCACAACCTGGGCAGAGGTTTCTGTAGAGATTTAGCTTTTAAAAAGACATCTGGGGAATTCGTACTCAACCTAGATGCGACCAATTTCATTGAAAAAAATTTTATTGAAAAAGCATTACCTCACTTTGAGAATCCAATTATTTCAGCAGTGTCTGGAGCCCTCTTCTCAGAGACGAAAATTAAGAGCGTGGATCGTTGGAGATCTCGTCACTTATTTCGTGAAGAAAGCCTTAAAAATAATTTGGCAGAACCCTGCTCTATGCTTATCACCTACGGAACAATTTTTAGAAGAGCAGCAATAAATGAAGTTGGAGGATTTAATTCTAAGCTTAGATTTAAAGAGGATCAAGAAATGGGAGAGCGACTGGCGAAAAAAGGCTATCAAATAATTGGGGATCCAAAACTTAAAGTTTATGCATCTGTAAGCAATTCTATCACAGAAGTATTAGAACGTTATTCAAGGTGGTATATGGACACTGATGAAAAGCCTTCCCTCAAATCTTATCTTCATAACCTTAAGGCATCCTTCCGCCCGATGATGGAAATGGACATTAAAGACGGAGATTGGAAATCTGCCTTAATTTCGATGCTAGCTCCACATTTTCAGTTCTTCTACAGTATAAAAACTTATATGGATAGAGGAAACACTTGATTGAGCAAAAAAAGTTAAGTTAATCTAAACTCAGTTTATCGTATTTTGAAAAAGACTTCTATTCCAGTAAACATTCCGAAGTTAGATGGGAACGAAGCTAAATACCTTCATGAGGCAATTACAACTGGATGGATTTCCTCCGAAGGCCCTTTCGTGAAACAATTCGAAGAATCATTTGCCCAAAGACACGGACGTAAACATGCGATTGCCGTATCAAGTGGTACAGCTGCATTGCATTGTGCCGTAAATGCTCTTGATCTTTCCGCAGGTGACGAGGTCATTATTCCTACTTTCACGATCATTTCATGCGTTACATCTGTAATTGAAAATGGTGGCACACCAGTTCTGGTTGACTGTGACCCCCAAACTTTTAATTCGTCAACCGAACAAATATTAGCTGCCATTACTTCCAAAACAAAAGCTATAATGATGGTTCACATCTATGGCCTGCCAGTAGATGCAGATCCAGTCATTGATAAGGCTAAAGATCTGGGAATTAAAATTATTGAAGATACCGCAGAGGTTATTGGTTTAGACTACAAGGATCGGCCTTGCGGTGCACTCGGTGACATAAGTGTATTTAGTTTTTACCCCAATAAACATGTTACAACAGGTGAAGGCGGTATGATTCTAACTNACGATGATCATGTAGCGAAACTTTGTAAAGGATCTCGTAACTTAGGCTTTATCGAGTCCAAACGCTTTTATCACAATCGTATAGGATGGAATTTTCGGATGACAAATATTCAAGCAGCTCTCGGTGTCGCCCAACTTGAAAAACTAGATGAAACTATCGACCTAAAAAGAAATATCGGTAAAAAATACAATAAGCTTCTTCGTGATTCTCCATTTATTCAACTTCCAGTGGAAAAAACCACATACGCAGAAAATATTTACTGGGTTTATCCAATAGTCTTGATAGAAAATTGCCCAATTAATGCAAAGGAAATGATGGAAACACTTAAACGCAAAAGAATTGGTACTAGACCTTTCTTTTATCCAATGCATAAGCAACCGGTTTTTTCTAAAATGGGATTATTTAGAAATGATATCCATCCAAACTCAGAAAACATAGCTGAGAAAGGCTTCTACATTCCTGCCGGTCTAGGTATACAAGATGATGAAATAACTTTTGTCGCTGAAACACTTACAGAAATACTAGAGTCTTTTCTTAACCTCTAAATGACAAATTGGTGAAAATTGGAGTAATTTTTCATGGTAATCCAATTGCAGGAGGTTGCTACCAACAAAGCCTCAATGCAACTAGGCTTCTTTCCAAGGACAAAGAATCAAATACCTACATTTATTACACGCCTGACGCAAACAATGCAAATAATGCTCGTAAGGATGGAATTGTTGTCAAAAATTTCCGTTTTGGTAGAAAGCAACGCCTAATTCACAAACTACGAAAGTTTTCTTTACTGCATCGTTTTTTTGGAAAATTTGCTTTTTTCGAAGCCTTTGACATTGCTTTTGAAAAAGATGATGTCGATTTACTTTACTTTACAGGACCTTCCCCCATTTGTTTGTTTCTTGAAAGATTAAATTATGTTTACACAGTTTGGGATCTTTGCCATCGCGATCATCCGGAATTTCCTGAGGTAAGGCATAATTTCGAATTTGAGGCACGTGAAGACCTTATGCACATATCCTTGAGCAGAGCTGTTTCCGTGATTGCTGAATCTCCACTAGGTAGGAAAAACCTGATTAAGCGATACGGACTAGACAAAGAAAGGGTTCATTGGATTTCAATCTCTCCTGCCAAAAGGCAAATTGGCACACAGGGTTCCGACTTTGATCCCAGAGATGAAGCGGGTATCCCTCCGAATGCCCCATATGTATTTTACCCTGCTCAATTTTGGGCTCACAAAAATCACAGACTTATCGTCGATTCGCTCGCTATATTAAGCTCTTCCGAGGAGAAGGTTTATGCAATTTTTTGTGGTTCTGACTGCGGTAACCTCCAACAGGTTATGAAAATGGCAAGAGTTCAAGGAGTCCTGTCATTGATTAAATATGTCGGTTTCGTGCCAGACGAAAAAATGCCAGCATATTATATGAACAGCTTAGCCCTAGTGATGCCATCCTATTTTGGTCCCTCCAACATGCCCCCGTTAGAGGCTTTTGAACTTGAGACTCCCGTTATAGTTTCCGACCTTCCTGGAATCAGAGACCAAGTCGGCGAGGCAGCTCTGCTTGTTGCTCCAGACAAGGCAGAATCTCTTGCTAATGCAATTCAGCGTCTATTGAATGAACCCGATCTTAGAAATTATTTGGTAAAAAAAGGCATCGACCGCCTAAGTCAATTTTCTGACGAAGATAGAATATCAACATTGAGACAAATATTTGACAATTTTAAACTCAAACGACTTACATGGTCAATTGATGATTAATCACATTAGGCTTATAATTCGATCACCATTCTTTTGGATATCACTCCTATACCTCATTTCAGCAAGAGGTCACTTGGAGGTAATTGATACAGAGTACTCGATAAGAACTGCTAAAGCTATTATTGAAAATGGAACGATGAGAATTCATCCGGTCGATAATGAATTTCTTAAAGTTTCAGTTAATCCTAGCAAAGATGGTAAGATCTATTCTCAATATGGTATTGGTTTAGCAATACTTTTTATACCTTTCATCATTTCAGGAAAGATTCTTTCTGTTATATTTGCGATCCCCCAAGACATATTAACAGCATTTCTTTTGTCTTTTTACAATATACCATTCGCAATCTTAGGATTGTGGTTTATTAAAAAAATTCTTTTAAGTTTAGGTAGAAAAAAAATTCATGCTGATGCAACTATTGTAATTATAGCAATTGCTACAGCATATTGGTCTTATTCAATCACCGACTTTTCTGAAATCACCCAATTATCTTTTCTTTTGGGATCCCTTAGTGCGGTATTATCGTGCAGTCATTTGAAGTGGCGCTATTTTTCATTCTGGTTTGCACTGCTGCTCTCCATCAAAGTCGCTTATATTATATTACTGCCAGTATTTTTTTTCTATGGTTTGATTGAAGGTAAAAAGAATCATTCCGTATTAATAAAGGAAATCGGTAACGGTGCATACTTTCTAGCTCCTTTTGGTATTTTGTTAGGCATTGCGAACTATATTCGTTTCGGAAGTTTTTTCGAATTAGGGTATGGTGGTAATCCTGGCATTACATTTGGAATAAATCATTTCATAGATAATTGCATTCCGTCCACCATCTCACTGCATTATGGCATTCTTCCGTTTAATCCAATACTCATTGCATTTCCACTGTGGATAAAAGTATCTCAATTAAACAAATCCTTTGCTTGCTTAGCTATGCTCCTAATCGGAACTTGGTTTTGCTTCATGTGTTCTTACAGTTATGGGTGGGGATGGGGATGGGGTCAAAGGTATCTGTTTGCAATTATCCCGCTTTCTGTTCTCTGCATCGCTTTCATTGACCAAGTCGATTTACCTAAATTTTCAAAAATTCTTTTTGTTAAAATCATTATTTGTTCATCTGTTATTCAACTCGTCTCAGCATCGACCAAGTTTCACGAACCACTCACAATGCAAATGAAAGTGCAAGATGAATTTGATGGTCCATATTACGGACAACTTCCGTCAACAATTCTTCTATTTGTTCACAAACTTTTGGATGGATCCACCAATTATCCCCTTTCTATCATTGGTGGAGAATCTAACGAATATGTTAACTTGAGTGATTATGAATCATTTCAAGGACTTAATTTTTGGCCTGTTCACGCACTGAAATTTCTTAATCTTGATCAGTATATTCGTGTAGTTGAAATCTCTATACTTTCAATAATTTTCATGCTTCAGGTTGGACTTTTGAAAATTTATTTACCTAAATTGCTGACAAGGAAATACTCTGATTGAAAAAGATCAAAAAAGTTTCTGTTGTTCATCCATATTTAGAAGAAAGGCTAAAAGATATTGCAGTTGGAGATTACCCAAAGCATCACCTGTGGGGCCTTGATGCATTGAGAAAACAAGAAGAATGGGAAACTAACCTTATTGATACTCAAAAACTCTTCTTACCCAGTTTGCTAGAAAAGGTTTTGAATAGGTATTTTTTCAAACAATCCCCAGGAGTGAAAACTGAAATTGCATGTTGGCAAGCCTCCAAATCATCATCCTTGATATACTCTGTCTGTGGTCCACTTTCACTCGCCCGCTTTTATAAAAAGACTAAATTAATCTCTTGGGTTTTCAGAAAACCTATTAATCCAAATAACCATTTTCTGGCACCATACTCAGCAAAAAATTTAGCTGCTCATTCGGCGTTCTTTTGCCTGACTCCAGTTGCAGAAAAATGGTTTTCAAAATATTCTTTTTCAAAATTTATTCCTTGGTCTGTTGACCTTGATATGTTTGACGGAAAACCTCCAATAAAAGAATCGAGGTCTAAGTTTTTTTTAGCTACTGGAAAAACTGGTAGGGATTTTCAAACACTCATTGAAGGAGCCAAGAATATATCCGTAGAAATAAGAATCATTGGTCCGAAGCATCAACGCCCTCCCCACTTACCTGAAAATGTCAAGTGGTTAGATAGTTCGAGTGACCCACCTGATCAAGCGATTAATTACCATACCCTCCGCGAATGGTATGCACAATCAGTTGGCGTATGTATTCCGCTAAGTGGTGATGCCGAAGATACCTGCGGATATACAAACATGCTCGAAGCGATGGCAATGGGGAAACCAGTAATCATGACTTCGACCGGCTGTTTACACATCAACCCTAAAGACCATAAATTCGGCATCTCAGTGGAAAAAGGTAACTCAAGTGCTTGGACCAATGCAATGTCTCAGATTGCCAATAATAATGAACTGTCCCGGGCATTTGGGAATAATGGACGAAAGATCGCAATGAACGAGCTTTCTCCTTCTAAGTTTAACCAAAATATAGTTAGTACTATTAAAGATATCTTTAATGGATGAAATAAAGGCAGAAAATATTTTATTTAGCGTAGTAATCCCCACATTTGAGCGTCCAAATGACTTACGAATGTGTCTTGCTAGTTTATCACCAAAAATTCAAGGAAAACAAATTTTACATGAATTGATAGTGACGGATGACTCAAGGTCGGATGCATGTAAACAAGTTGTTATTAATGAATTCCCCAAGGCTTTGTGGGGAAAAGGAAAAGGGAAAGGTCCCGCTGCAAACCGAAATAAAGGAGTCAATCGAGCAAGTGGCGATTGGATTATTTTCATAGACGATGATTGCATTGCCCAACCGGGTTATCTCCTCGCATACGCCAATGCCGTTGAGGAAAACCCAACCGTTGATGTATTTGAAGGTCGAATCTTTCCAGATCGCCCCAGGCAAACATGGGCTGAAGGATGCCCAGCAAATGAACATGGAGGGCTTTATTGGACAAGCAACCTATGTGTCCGCAAAAGTTTCTTCGAAAAACTAAAAGGACTCGATGAACAATTCGAAGTCGCATACGAGGATGTCGATTTCGCTTATCGAGCAAAGCGTGCAAATGCCAATTTACTTTTTGTTAGAGATGCACAAGCCTGTCACCCATGGAGATCTGTCAGGCAAGGGGGAAAAAATTGGAAAAATAAAAATTATGAATCTGCAGACTTCAAAAGATTTTTGAGAAAACATGATCCTAGTGAACCAGAGTTTTCATTTTCTCGTTATTCGCGCAACTTACTTAGGATGGCGACATATGATTTCATGACCTGTGTTTTAGTCTATCGTATGAGGGGATTAGATATTCTTGTTTTTCAAATGCTCGTAACCTTCAAAAGCATGTTCGACATTTTGATTCACAATAGAAAATGATATCAGGGTCCAAAAACATTTGGAAATCCAACCTAATCTTGAGCGAAATTCCATGGAATTATTATCTACACCCATGCCCTAAACTTTATGCCGAGGAACTTTCAAATTTTGGACCAACACTTTGGGTCAATCCCCCAACAAGAAACCCTTTTAAGACAAAACTTATTCTTAAAAGGAAAAATTTGATTATTTTCACTCCAATTATTTTCAAGAGGTCTTCTAGGGATTGTGGGTTAAGTAAATTTGAAATCAGGATTCAAATAAAATTAATTGCATCTTTTTTCCTGGGCACTGTTAGCTCAGTGTGGTCGATATCAACAGCTTACTCTTATTTACTAAGTGAATACCCAACCGCTAAATCAATTTTTTGGTCTGGAGATTTCTTCTCACCTGAAAAAGAATTCCCATCTTACAAAAACTTCGATCTCGTACTCTGCCTTACACCCATAAAATATGAATCCATTCCCGGGGAATTTATGGGTGAAAAATTAGATTTTCACATGTGTGTCGATATCACTCGTACAACTTTAAAGAAAGACGCTAATGTTATTAAAGAGTCGAAAGCTATAATTAAAAAAAGCTTATCTTTTACAAAAATAGCAGGGTATGTCGGTACTCTATCTTCGCTTCGATTTGATTTTGAAGTTTTCCTTAACTCTGTAATCGAACTTCCTGAAGTCCTTTTCGTGATTATTGGAAAATCAGATGGGTCAAAACATACTGATTCTCTAATACAAAAAATGCTTTCTTTCAAAAATGTCCATTTCATAGATGGCATGCCCTATGAAAACATACACTTGGCAATTGCTCACTTTGATATATGCTTGATACCTTATAAATTAGACGAAGCAAATTCAGGAACATGCCCAACTAAGTTCATTGATTATTGCACCTCCGGCAAAACCATTTTGTCGACAAATCTACCAGGTTTACAAAAATTCGGTGACCTTTGTATCATAGCTAGTGACAAGGCAGAGTTTTGTCAGCTTATAAAGGGATTTGACCCCTCCCATAACCCAGTATCTGAAGATCGTATTGAGTTAGCAAAAGAGTCTTCACCTATACATTTTTTAAAAAAGTTTCAAAACTGCCTGACTTAAAATTTTTTACATCCTCATTATATTTAATGCCTAAATTTAATTGGCTTCTTTCCTATCCATCGCTCTACGCATACTTAGCTTCCAAAAGGAAACATGTTAATTACGAAAAACTTCTTTACCTAAAGTCTATTAAGAAGGGAAACGTCATCTTCGATATTGGTGCTAATGTAGGAACTTTCACTGAGCTTTTCTCAATACTTTGCGGAAGCAAAGGCGAAGTACATTGTTTTGAACCGATACCTGAAACTTATGAAGCTTTGCTGAAAAGAACTAAAAACCTTAAAAATGTCCTCCAAAATAATGTAGCTGCTGGTGATACAAACTCTAAAATGGCTATGTCATATGACTCATCAGATTCCGAAAAAGCTAGCTTATCGCAAACAGACTGTGCTGAGAAATGTGAGGTAAAAGTGATGCGTCTTGATGATTATGTATCTAAGCTGAACTTAAAACGACTCGATTTTGTCAAATGCGATGTTGAAGGTTATGAACTAAATACTCTTAAAGGCATGAAATGCACCCTTGAAGCTTTTCTTCCACAAATTTCTTTAGAAATTACTGTTTCTAATCAAATGAGAATAGAAATTTTAAGTCTTTTAAAAAGCATAGGGTACGATTGCTTTCGGAAGGTAGAGCGTGGATTTCCACGCTATCATGCTGAAGATGACAATTTAGCTCTCGACGACTATTTTTATCTGCATGCAAGCTCTTCATTTAATTCCTAAACCCTTTCGACGACATAAAATTGTTGAATTAGCATGCAAATTGAAACTGCATACTAGACTCGATAAGTGTAAATTTAATAACCGATCAAAAGCTTTTTTAGATTTACTTGATCCGGAACCTCGAAATATTTTCATAAAAGGATTTTTTGAACCTGATTTTTTTGAACTCGCTTCAGCATTTCTTTCCACAAAAAGTACCTTTTTTGATCTAGGGGCAAATTATGGTTTGTGCTGTTTTGGGCTTTTACCAAGGCATTCATCTGTAAACTTTCACATGTTTGAAGCAAATGAATCTCTTGTTGAGATAATCAAAATGTCTACGACTATTAATCCAAAAAGCTTATTTTTCGTTAATCATGCATGTATATCTAACAAGATTGGTCATACGAAATTTAAACTTGAAACCAATCAAAGTGGACAATCGCATGTTTCGACCAATAATGAAAAAGGCATCGAAATAAAGAATCTAGTCTTGGACGAGTATTGTAGCGAAAAAAAAATAGATAATGTTGATTTTGCTAAAATTGACCTAGAGGGTCATGAATTAAAGGCCTTAAAAGGTTGGAAATCATGCCTCCAAAAACGTCTCGTGCGTGCTATCTACATAGAAATTATGCCAGAGAATCAGAATCGCTATAATCTAAAAACAAATGAGCCCCTGTTGTTTTTAGAGTCTCTCGGATACGATCTTTTCTTATGTAAAGAAGACGACTTTCATCATTTTGGTGCAAAACCAAAG
>JGI20160J14292_10001464_pt1 | contig 19663 bp, 15 predicted proteins | sample COG_10_FD_14292 | JGI IMG/M metagenome (IMG submission 14292) | reverse complement strand
CTGTGAGGTTTCACAAGTCTATGTCTAAAAAAGTTAAGTTGGATAAAGAATACAAGGTTGTCTATGTTTCACATGACTTCAAGGTTGGTCGTGGAGTTTTTGAAATATTACTTGAAAACAAAATGACTAGATTAATCAAGAAGTACGACCAAAAATATGGTTGGGATATTTTAAAAAACTAAAAATGAACATTAAAAAGATTCATAAAATAATTGATAAAATTCCTGGGATAGAATTATATTATGAAAACAAAACATCAGTTGATTGGAGGGTTTTAATTGCCTTGGTTTATCAAGTTGACTTTAATGCTCACATGGATGTTGTGGGAGTTGTTTATAGGATGACCGTTCAAGATGGACGTTTTTATATAGGGAAAACAGAGAGGTCTTTAGGTCTTAGAGTGTTTGAGCATTTAGAAGAAAGCTTTAGAAGCTGGGAAATCGAAAAAACAAAGTACCGTATTTTTGAGGAAAAGCTAATGCTTGGAGAATCTATTGAGGTCGATGTCTTATCAAACGATATAACCCAAGAAAAGCCAATCATACAGTCCTACCACGATAATAGTTTAATTTTAAACAAACAGTTTTTATATAACTCAAAGGGTGAAAAAATAATAATTAATAATTAAAAATGAAATTAAAAAAGCTAATATTAGAACACTACGGGGACACGGATGACATCCTGTTCGCTGATGGACTTGACGATGCTATCATAGGGTTTGAACCCAACGCATGGAAGGTTGTGTACTCCAGAAACGAGTGCATCAAGGTAATGGTTAAGGAGGGCATGGATGACGAGGAGGCTATAGAGTACCTAGAGTTTAACACGTTCGGTGCATACGTTGGTGAGAAGACACCTATATGGGCAGAGACCTTTGACTGGGAGTTATGAAGCACAACAACGACTTTAAGTACGACCTAGTGGTTGGTGAGCTGAAGGAGTCTGAGCTTAGTGACATCCTGTCTAACTCTAAGATAGAGATTAAGTACGACCTAATGGCACACAAGACTGGCAACGTGTTTGTGGAGTACGAGAGCAGAGGAAAGCCTAGCGGAATATCTAAGACACAGTCAGACTTTTATTGCTTTGCTATTTCTCGCTCGTTTGTATTGATATCTTTGTCAGACCTTAAGGATAGATGCAGAAGATACATCGGAACAAATAGAGATGTAAGGGGAGGTGACAGTGACACAAGCAAGGGTATACTCCTACCGATTAAAGATTTAATATGACAGAAAATAAATGTAAGGTATGTGGGAGCAAAATACCAGTGTCACTGAAGACTAAATATATTTGTTATAATTGTTTGACAAAACAGGTAAATAAAAAATAAAACAGGTAATTATGATTACTACCAACATAAAGTCTATAATAGATAGACAACAAGAAAAGGGTCTCAAGAAATACGGCAAGACCGTAGACCAAGCAGACCTATCCATAGTTGAATGGATTGAACACACCCAAGAAGAAATAGCTGACACGTTGATATACCTAGAGTGTATTAAGCAGAAAATGTTGGAGCAAGAAAGTTCTAACACAATGTACTCCTATAGTTATACCGAAAAGAAAAAGTCAGACAAGCTTATTGATATACTACTGTAGGGTGATGTATCTACTATTAATAAATTAAATATAAATAAAATGAAATTACACGAGTTATTAGAATTCCAAGAAAAAGTTAAAGAGCTTGAAACCGTACCTTTAGAGATAGCACATAAAGAGTATATAGAGTTACTCAAGACTTACCAGGAAAGTGTGTTTACCTTTCACATGAATGATGGACAAAGAATTTTAAAAAGTGATTCTAAAAGCAATCAAGAAGAAATGAAAGTGTTTTTTAAAAATTTCCCACCAGAAGGATGTGAGTCAATTGAGTTTCATAAGTGATTCGTAAGAGAAGGAGTAAGAAGAGGGGGCCAGTAAGGGCTAAGAAGGTTACGCATGACGGAATTAACTTCGCATCTGGCCTTGAGAAGTATATGTATATAGCCCTAAAGAAAGCTAAAATAAAAGCAGAATACGAGGGAGAGACGTTTATACTGGTGGAGGGGTTCATGTTTGAAAGCTCTGCCTACGAGAGACAGGCCAACGGCAAGAATGATATGGTTGACAGGGGTAACAAGAAGATACTACCCATCAAATACACACCAGACTTTATTGGTGATGACTTTATTATAGAGACAAAGGGTAGGGCTAACGAGAGCTTCCCGATGCGTTGGAAGTTATTTAAGAAGTATATAAACGAAAACTTTGAGGGGGTGGTATTATACAAGCCACAGAATCAGAAGGAGTGCGATAAAGTAATTGAATTAATAAAAGAAAAAAGAAAATGCAAGACAAAAAAGAATGGGAATTAAGTATTGGTTTATACCCTGGAATACTATTGGGATTTAGAACTTACAAAGAAGAAAATCAAGTAACTCATGTGCTATACATACCTTTTATAGATGTGTGTTTAACTGTATTTAATAATGAATAAATTTATATATACAATTATTGTGTTGTGTAACTCCCACAACCCAGAGTACCCACATGAAACTAAATATACTAATCTTAGTAAAACTGAATGCTCACATATAATTAATTTTTATGACACTTTAACCACAAATAAAGTTTACACTTACAAAGTTGATAGCACTTATTTAAATAATAAAAATTAATATGGGGTTGTTTGATAAGAGAATAGAATACAAGCCATTTGAGTACCCTGAATACTACACAGAGGGATGGCTGAAGCAAGCACAAGCGTTTTGGTTACACACGGAGATTAGTATGTCTGGTGATGTGAAGGACTGGAACGAAAACCTAACCACATCTGAAAAGAATTTGGTTGGCAACATACTACTAGGGTTTGCACAGACAGAGTGTGCGGTATCCGACTACTGGACACAGAATGTTGTGTCTTGGTTCCCGAAGCACGAAATACAACAAATGGCTATGATGTTTGGGTCACAGGAAACCATCCACGCTGTAGCCTACTCATACTTAAACGAAACACTAGGACTAAATGACTTTAAAGGATTTCTGCACGAAAGTGCTACTGCCAACCGTTTTAATAACCTCATGGTTGTGGATACCAATAGTCGTTCTGACATGGCTAAATCACTCGCAGTATTTAGTGCCTTTGCCGAAGGTGTTAGCCTATACTCTGCTTTTGCCGTTCTGTACAGTTTTCAGTTACGAAATCTACTTAAGGGTATCGGACAACAGATGAAGTGGAGTGTGCGTGATGAGTCACTGCACAGCAAGATGGGTTGTAGGTTGTTTAACCAGATGTGTGAGGAGGACGAGGGGCTTAGGTCTTTTGTTGAGGAGGAGGTTGTTGAGGCTGCTGTCATAATGATGGAGCTTGAACACAGGTACATAGACAAGATGTTTGAGATGGGTGACCTAGAGAACCTAAAGGCTTACGACCTTAAACAATTTATAATTAAAAGAACAAATGAGAAAATTAAAGAGCTTGGATATAAGAAGTCGTTTAAGTATGATGAGGAGGCTGCCTCTAACCTTGATTGGTTTTATCACCTTACGGGTGGTCATACCCACACTGATTTCTTTTCAATACGCCCGACAGACTATAGTAAGGCGAATGAGGGAGAGGACTTTGAAGATATTTGGTAAATAATTAAATTTAATAAAATGAAGGAAAGCACACTAATAGAAATGCAGAAGAAGGTCGAGTCACTGACCCGTGTCATGCAGCATGTACTAACAGAGAACAACAGGCTAACTGAGATGTCGGTTGGTACACTTGAGTTAATCAAGATGATGCCAGACTACGACAAGGCACTTGAAGACCTAAAAGAAAAGAACCTAGAACAAATCAAAAAAGAAAAAGAAGATGTCAAGTCACAAGTGGGTGAAGGGTAAGGACTACCCTAATTGGGCTGAGTCTGAGGTGTACAAGAAGACAATATCTGGTGGTTACCTCATAAACGATGAGACACCAAGGGATGCATACTGGAGGGTGGCTAACACCGTTGCAGAGCATTTAGAGCGTCCTGAGATGGCTGAAAAGTTCTTTGAGTATATATGGAAGGGTTGGCTTTGTTTAGCCTCTCCTGTGCTGTCTAACACGGGTACAAACAGGGGCCTACCAATAAGTTGTTTTGGTATCGATGTCGCTGATTCTATATCGGACATCGGTGGTAAGAACCTAGAGATGATGCTGCTTGCCAAGCACGGTGGTGGTGTCGGTGTTGGTATAAACCAGATACGACCAGCTGGTGCAAACATAAAGGGTAACGGAACATCAGACGGTGTTGTACCCTTCTGTAAGATATACGACTCCAGTATACTAGCCACAAACCAGGGGGCTGTTAGGAGGGGTGCCGCAAGTGTTAACCTAAACATAGAACACGAGGACTTTGAGAACTGGCTAGAGATTAGGGAGCCAAGGGGTGACGTTAATCGACAGTCACTTAACCTACACCAGTGTGCTGTTGTTGGGGATAAGTTTATGCGTAAGCTGATGGATGGTGATGTTGAGGCTAGAACTAAATGGAGCAAGCTGCTACAGAAGCGTAAGGCTACTGGTGAGCCGTACATAATGTTCAAGGGTAATGTGAATAAGCACAACCCTGAGATGTATAAGGACAACGGCCTGAAGGTTCACATGACTAACATATGTTCTGAGATTACTTTACACACCGATGAGAACCACAGCTTTGTATGCTGCCTCTCAAGTTTAAACCTAGCGAAGTATGCTGAATGGAAAGACACTAACCTCATATATGATGCGACATGGTTCTTGGATGGGGTACTTGAGGAGTTTATACAGAAGGCGAAGGGAAAGATTGGATTTGAAAACTCCGTGCGTTCTGCTGAGAAGGGACGTGCCTTGGGACTGGGAGTACTCGGATGGCATACTTACCTTCAGGAGAAGGGACTGCCTTTCGAGGGCCTACTATCGCAGTATGAGACTCGTAGAATCTTTAGCCAAATCAAGCTTGAAACAGAGAGAGCTTCTATGGCTCTTGCAGAAACTTTCGGTGAGCCGCTTTGGTGCGTTGGTACAGGAATGCGGAACACCCACCTTCGTGCTGTTGCTCCCACTGTATCTAACTCGAAACTTAGTGGTAATGTTAGTCCTGGTATCGAGCCTTGGGCGGCCAATGTCTTTACAGAGCAGTCACTCAAGGGTACGTTTATTAGAAAGAATCCTAGCCTAGAAAGGCTGCTTAAGTATCACGACCTAAACACCGACAAGGTGTGGAACAAGATTCTTGAGGACGGTGGTTCTGTGCAGGGTATCAAGGAGTTGGACAGTGTTCTTCTTGGCAAGCATAAGATTCCAGCCAAGGAGGTGTTCAAGACGTTCAAGGAGATTAACCAGCTGGAGGTTATAAGTCAGGCTGGTATACGTCAGCAGTACATAGACCAGAGCGTTAGCCTTAACCTAGCGTTCCCGTCAACGGTTGACCCCAAGTTTATTAACAAGGTTCACCTTGACGCATGGAAGAAGGGTATCAAGACCCTGTACTATGTTCGGACCGAGTCTGTACTTAGGGGGGATATTGCAGCGAGTGCCACAGATGAAAACTGTGTTAGCTGCGATGGATAAATAATTATGCTATACGCATATGTATATATAATATATATGTATATTTGCGTATTGATTTTGGTGAATTGGTTTAAAGGGGGGTGTTATGTTCATATCATAGTACACCCCCTTTTTTTTATTACGAACCCTCAAACTCTGAAATCTCTTGAGCCAGACTTTTTTCTTTGTCTGATGACTTAGGTGCGCTTTTTTTGGATTTCTTTCCCCCACTTATCTGGTACTCGCTATAGTTAAGAAGCCTCATTATAGCCTCATTAACATTCTTAGAGTCAGGTAGTTCTTGTAGATTTTCAACCCATTTTTTAATTGTTTTTGCTTGAGCAATAGTCGCTATCATAGTCCAATAAGCCTCTTCCTTTTTAGGCCCTGGCTTAAGTTTTTGATATCTTTCAACTGAGTCCCCTATCTCTCCCATTATGTCATATACCGTTAGGTTCTTGAAGTCAAAAGCCCAAGGCTTGTCCTGAGCGTAGTCAGCAGCAGCAACAAAAAAATCACCCAATATAAACAAGCCGTTAATGTTACCCATTATGGCTGCCCTTAGTAAATCCTCGCCATCCTCATCCTCCCAGTCTGCCAACAACCCTGGAAGCCCAGAGCTTACATACTGAAAAATCATTGGGAGGACAACGTGGAATGTTGTAAGTGTTCTAAGGTTTTGTCCAACTGTTCCCTTCCCTGCCATTCTATCCCACTGACGAATCTTTGTGTATATCTGTCTTATGGCGTAAAGTTCTTTTCTTAGGTACTGCTTAGGTGAGGTTAGGAACATGTTAAAGCTCCTATATATTGGGTTTCCTGTCTGTGTAAGGTCCTTATCCTGGAGGTCTGAGGACTGCTGCGCTTTTTTCGTGTCCTTCTCAAACTTAATAATAGCATAGTCTACAGCCTCCTGCTCTGTTGCCTCTGGGTTCTCCTTCATGTACCTGTCCTTGTAAAACTTGTAGTTAGGCATGCCACCGATTATTATTGCATGCCTGTCACCAGCCGTAACCAGACCCATCATAAAACTGACTACATCGTCTCCACTAATTCCCTTATCTCCAATAAAATACTTAGGTCGGGTAAAAATAGAATTTTCCTCCTTGTACGTCTCCAGTGTTCTGGTTATACTCTTGTCATACCTGTCCTTTAGATATATAGAGTTTTCCATTATTTCCTTTGACAGCTTACGGAACTCAATTATATTCTTTATGGAGTACTTCACCCAGTTCCTGTACCCTATGTCGTTTGCGTACGCAAATGCCGATGTTAACTGCTTCAGGTAGATAACTGGAGATAATGCCAGTCTAGTGATACTAAAAAGTGAATTTGTNCCGTTTACAATTCTATCAAACTCACTAACCTTACCACCTTTCTTTGAAATTACAGCTATTGAGGCATCTATTAGTTTCATAAGCTTTGGCCCGTGAATGCTTGTTATAGCATTCCTTATGTCATCATTCTGAAATAACTTATTTATATCCCTAAGGTTCTCTGCGTAAGCGGCCCAGTACTCCATTTCCTGTATGTAGGAGGTCATGTTGTTTATGTTACTCTCCTCACTTATTTTTCGTTGGTTGTTAACCCTCTTAATTGCAGAGCCAGGAGCCATAGATTTCATCCACGATGTTGTACCCTGTAGTAAGTCAAACTCTGTTTCCGTTACACCATCGTACCTAAGCGGCCCAGCGTAAACCATAGACCAAGGCATCTCAGCGTCATATATCCTTTTATATATAGGGTTATAGTACTCGTACAGCGATGGAAATAATTCATTGACCTGATAGTCAGCAAACTCTTTGTCTTCCTTAGTAAGGAACTCAAAAAGTTTCTCCATCTTTTCGGCATACTTACCCCCATACTGGGCCTCGAAATTGGAGTGATTGCTGGGGTCTCTATATTGATTGTAAAGATAAATTATTTCATCCCTTGATAGCTGATATCCAAGAATAGCTTCCGTCTCCTCTATAGATTCTCTGCTTTCCTGAATTTCTTTCTCCCATCCCCTGCCGTATATTTCTCTTAACTTCGTCTCAAGGACCTCCTTAATTTGAAGCATCCTTCCCTTATACATTCTTGTCGATGCATCTACCGTGTCCGTAACCATATCCTGCATCTCCCCCTCAAACATTTCCCCTGGTAGCGTGGATATTATATTCATGTATCCGCTTAGGTCTTGGATTCCACCATTTAGAGATGACTTAAGTTTTTGAAAAATACCCCTCAACCTTCTGTCTACCCTATCTTTTTTGGCTTTGTTTCGCATACCCCTACTCATCTCAGCCAACTCCTCCTTTGCACCCTCCTGGCTCATGTCAATCTTGTTACCCGTGATGTCGTAATACGCCCTCTCAACCTGCTCAACATAACTCTTATGCCTCTTGTTAATCCTGTCCTGTAGCACGGCCCTTCCGAATGTAATAATCTCCCCCAATGAGTTGTGTACGTTGTCCAGCGCAGCAGTTTTGTATATGTTGTCGTTTTCCAGCAACAGGGACTGGTTGTATTGCATGGCAATATTTAGGTCAACAATTTTAGTCATGTCCTCAACACTAAGCTCTTCTTTAGAGTTCAGCTCGTCAATCTGTTTTTGTAGTGAGTCAACCCTTTCCTCAACAGCCTTAACCAGCTCATCCACATCCATTGACGGGTCTATTAGGTTTGCTACTATGCCCTCTAATCTTTTTAGGGTTTCTGGGTCTATACGTCTACCCTTTATTATCTTACCATTCCTGTCCTTTTTTGCGTACTGCTTCAGGTCAAGCATTTTAGATATCTTCTGAATAAGGGTTGTGTTGTTCATCTCTGTCACACGCTTCTCCACCTGCTCGAATATGTTTTCTATATTCCCCTCGTTTGCATCGGTGACTAGCTTGATTAGCTTCAGAACCTCTGTCTTTTTGTATAGGTCATTTGGCAGCGCACGTCTAATGAAATGCCTAAGCTCATTCTTTATCTTGTTAAGGTCTATCGCACCCTTCTTTCTGTCACGAAGCATTCTCCTGGCCTTCTTCAACTTCTCGGCAACACTCTTTGTTGGCCTGACACCAACATTTGACTGAAACGCAGACACTAACGATGCCTGAGCCACGGTCAATCCCTCCCTAAACTTAGTCTGTTTAGTTCCCTTGGCCTCGCTACCCACGGTATATGTCTCACGCTCTGCTAAGTACTCTGGCTGTTTCTCCAGAAACTCAATCGCCTTGTCCATGATTTCCTGCTCGGACATTCTTGGCTTACGCTTCTCGTTAGCCTTCCTCTCTGTTTTTTCAAAGTTAGTTATGGCCTTGTTTCTTAGGTCTATCTTGGCCTGCTTCTCGGCCTGTAGCTTCTCCCTAAAGGTCCTCACCCTATCGTTAACCTGAGCTGCGGTTAGCTTGGTTTTTCTTCTATTGTTGTTTGACTCCTCCTTGCTCCTGAACTTCCTTACATCGTCATCAATTTGCTTGTTGGTCTTTGTGCCATACTTAACGGAATCCTTAAGCTCTGCAAGCTTCTTTGCGACCTTGGCCTTAATCTCTGACTCAGAAAGTTGAGGGTTTTTAAGCTTGTTATTAGCCTTAGTTAGCTTGTCTCTGTATGCCTTAACCCTGTTATACAGCCTTAGTCCTGCTACAACACCCCCAGTAATTGTTCTAAAAGCCTGTGGGAGAGACTCGAATGCATCGATGTCAAACTTTAGGGCCTCGTCAACCTGCTTTACAGAGTACCCCCTCACCCTTATCAGGTAGTCCCTAATAGCTGCGTCACTGAAGTTATTTTGCCTGGCCTCTAGTATTATTTGTGGTGCGGTCATTCTTGACGGTGACTCAACCATTCTATCCTCACGAATTGACGGAGCGTCTGGGTCGAATGTTTTGTTGCTTCCGTCTGCGAGCTTGATTTGGTTAGGCTTAAAGGCTATGTAATTATTGTCTTCTTTGTTTTGCCAATAACTTATTGATGTAGCTGCATCTTTTATGTTTTTCGTTATAGCACCGTCATTTTTATCCTTGATAGCACGTTCTATCTGTTCAGGGTAAATGTTTACCCAAGAGCTACCTTTTGCGTCAGCTATGCTTGGTTTTTTTATTGACAAGAAAACGGGTATAGTTTTGGCATCACCTCCAATCCTTTCTTCTTTAGCTATGGCAAAATCTCCAGCCCTACCTTCTTCTTGAGTAAAAAAGAATCCCTGAAAGCCGTTAGATGCTCCTACTGAAGCCGCCTCAATCTTCTTATCAAACGCATCAAATGTAGCTCCTGTCCCATGGTAAACAACAAGCGGCTCACCATTCTCATCAACCACCTTACTTGCATTCTTAGGGTCATTCTCCCAGTCACCAAACCACTTCTTGAACGTAGGTGTCCTTACAGTATCGTACTGAACATCAGTTAGGTTAGACCTCTTTCCGTTAGGTGCTAACCTTTCTGTTCTCTGCTCACGGGTTTGTGGGGTGTCTTGTTTCTTTGATTTTCTTTAACAGGAACCTTATCTCCAACTCTATCTAGAATAATATCAATAGCGTCTTGAATATCTTCATAGTACCCAATTGTATCATCAATACCTGTATTTTTAGTAAATGAAGTTTTAACTACAAAAGAAAAATCAGACGGGCTATGTTGAATTGTGCCTTGTGCATGGTCTGCAATTCTTACGCTTTTCCCATTTAATTTAAAATATTTGTTTCCGAAATATTCGTGAAGAGAATTAATTAAAAGTTTTTGAGTTGCTTTCTCAACGTCCTCCATATCAAACTCTCCATCTTCTTCTTTTGTATTAATATCCTCTTGACCCTCATAAAATGATTCTATCGCTTTTTTCTTTCGTTTTTTAACAAAGTCACTTTCTCCTGCCAACTGCTCACGGGTTTGTGGGGTGTCTTGTTTCTGTTCCCTGGCTGATGGTTTCTTTGGGAGTCCATCAGCATCTTCGATTATCATCCCCATTGGATTTGTCTTTATTGTACCTACATCTCTGACAAAAAAGAATCCAATTTTTTGCCTACCCATTTTAATAGCATATTCCCCTTTATCTATTTTTGATTTTTTTGTTTCTAAATTTTTATAAGAAATTCCTAACTTTTTTGTACTTAAGTTAGTATCTATATCATTTTTATTTATTTGTACAAAATATCTTAATATCCCATTTTTATCTTTTCCTTGCTGAACAACAACACCTCCTGCTTTCTTCCAAAAACCTATTGCATCATCTTGAGTGTATGTCAAAATGTTTTCTATTTTTGGATTGTTTTTAAATATATCTGATATTATAGATTTACCAAAGCCTTGACGCTGTACTCCTGTAAAAAATCCTCCATAAAAAAATACTGAATTTTCGTATACTTTTTCTATCCTCTGCTCACGGGTGGCGGGTTTGGAATCGGCTATTTCTCCACTAGCATATGACAACTTAGCAGTCCTTCCGTACTGAGACAATGCCATTTTTGTTGATGGATGTTTTTCAGAATACTCTTCCCATGAGAAAGTTTTCCCTGATGCTTGAGTTAGCTTAGGGTATGTTGTTTCAATATTGTACGCTCCATCTAAAAAGAAAACCTCTATCTCTTGGTCAGAAGATATTTCAGAAGGATATGACTTATGATAGAATTCATCTGACTTAGGGGTAACCTTTGCTGATAAAGTTCCTTTTGTTCTCATTACCATAACAATATCCCAAAGTTTCTTCGCCTTCTTTGTTTTCTGTTCCTCAAACTTAGATGCCACTTCTGATATAGAACCTGCAGTTGGAAACTTTCTTTCTTCAGTAACCTTAGGGTCTCCTAATATAGCCTTAATTATTGCCTTTCTTTTTTCAAATGACAACCTTGATTCTTCAATAATTTTTTTAGGGTTATCTATTGATTCAGGATTTGTCGAATCGTAATTAGGGTTATCCACTTCCTTACCTATCAAGACATTATTCAACTTAGTAATCATAGTCTCTATATTGTCAGACTTTTTTATATCTAAGTCAGCCTCAGTTAAGTTTACAGATTTTAATGAAAGAGCTTTTTTGATATATTGACTGAATAATTGTTTAGTTACCTTACTAGACCTTGACCTTAAATCAAACTTCATAAACTCCCATACAGTCTCAAACATATCTTGGTTACTCATATGAGAATTTGGTTTCATTATGATTGGTGTAGCATAAATATATCCATCACTGTCTCTATTGGCATTCATATTACTAGATATACTATTTGCCTTAGATAAGGTCCTAGATGCCCACCATTTTCCTGTTATTTGGGGGAAGTATATTCCACCAAAAAATTTAAAAACAGGGTTGTTATTAGGGTCAGATATATAAGCTCCTGTCATCCTGTCTGACTCAAGTAGGTTTGATTTTTTACGATTAAAAATACTTAGACTTACATTATCCTCTACAATTGTATTTGGATTGTTTGGAAATCTTTTTAATTCTATATCTAATAAACCTAAATCTTCCCTTGGAGAAATTCCATTAATCTCACCACTAACCTCTCCTTTTAATATAGAAACATCCTCCTCGGTTATCTCCTCCCCAGACTCAAACTTACGAGCCAATGTGTTCAACAGGTCAATGACATCCTGGTCTGACTTACCAAAGTCCTCCTCAAACTTAAACCCTATCTTGTTTGCAAGTTTCTTTAACAGGTCAATAACCTTGTCTTTTGAACTCCTTGACAATGTCTTGTACTCGGATGATATCCTTCCAACCAGCTCGGCAAGTTTTTCCTCGTTCTGTATGCCCTCACCTTGGTCTTTATAGAGGGCGGAAAATGCCTTTATGTCTTTAGCCAGTTGACTGTTTGGGTCCAGAACCTTTTCAACGGACTTTATCATTTCTATGGCGGCCCTTGCAGCGTTGCTGTCGGTCTTTAACTTATGTAAAAAAACCGCATGAAAAGCCTCATGTGCGAGTGTACTAGCCCTTGCCTTGCTTAGGTTTATATGGATAGTGCCTTTGCCGTCTTCTATTATATAGGCCCCACCCCCAGACTTGCCAGTAATTCTTTTGTACTCGTCAGCGTTTTCGTGTAGAAGTATTCTAACCCCAGGAACCCTGCTCTTCAGGGAGTTTGCAACCTTCTCAACCCTAGACTTTATCTTGTTGACTATAGCCTCCTGCTTGTCACTCAGGACCTGAGACTTACCCCCACTGTTTGTGGCGAAGTTTGGACCATCCTCACCCTCGGTACCCTCAAAGAAAGACTCTATGTCTGTGGCCTCCTGCTTGTCCGTCTCTGTTGACTTATCCTCCTCAATCTTAAGGTCATTCTCTAGCTCAGTAAGTTGTTTCTGTAGGCTGTCTTTTTCTTTCTTGGTTATCGATTTGTCTTCAAGCTTTTCCTTTACCTCTGATATTTTTTTATTTATACCCTCTATAACCTTGTTAGAAGCCTCAAAGTCTTTCTCCTTTTTGGTAGACCTTTTTATGGACTTTTCTTTTAGGGCCTCAATTTTTTTGTTTATCTCTCCTATCTGCCCCTGCTCTTTCTTGGTAAGGGACTTATCCTTCCCTTCTATGCTACTCTCCAGAACCTGTCTTTCGTACAGCAGCTTAAACGCCTGTTTTTTTTCTGAGGTTCGCATGTCTGAGGGTATGGATTGAGCAATACCGCCAGCTATTTTAAATGTTTTTATTTTTTCATCAGCCTCTTCCCGTGTCAGGGAGCCATCAGCAACCTGTGCGTTTATTGACGATATATAGCCCTCCCTTATCTTGGGGTCACCGACAACAATATTGAATGCCTCATATACCATGTCTGGTAGGTCGTTACTGAACTCATCGTATGTGTTGCTCAGGCCAGTAACTACAGCACCTGGTGAACCTAAAATAAAGCCACCAACAGCCTCCTGTGCGCCAGCCATAGCTATATCCTGAATCCACTGCATTCCAGTGGCTGTCTCAAACTTCTCCTCGTCCTTTATGTAGTTATAAATCTTCTTCATACCCACCTCCGCAAACTCCTGTGCGGCACCAGTCTCTGCCTCAGCTAATCCTGCACCAGTAAGCTTAAGTGCGCCCCTGGTAAACCCACTCTTGATGTCATCCCTTATTATCTTATCAAATGACTTGGCGGTTAACTGCTTCCCAGCTGACTTAGTGAAGGCCCTTCTAACCAATCGGTTCATTACACCACTTGTTGCCTTCATGTTTCTGATACCAAAAGCCTCTAATGCTCCAGCTGCTATGGCTATGGGTGCTGATATTGCCATGCGCTCATTCTCTGACACATCGTCAAATTCTGGGTTGTTGGCCATCTCCTCCTTTATGGCTGCGTTTATTTGCGCCCCCATTAAAACCGTGGTCATTGAGCCACCAGTAGCATACCCAGCAACCATTGCTGGCAGGGACCTAGAAAGCCCCAGTAGTGAGCCACCTAAAAACGAATCCTGCTGCCCCTGTATATACTCGTCACTTACGTTTCCAGAGCCTATCAGCTCAACCAAACCATTCTGTATGGACTCCAGCTTTCCACCCTTCCACCTGCCGTCTTCTCCGTACTTTCTTTTTTTCTTTAGCTTATCCTTAACACTGGACTCCATGTCATCGTACACGCCCGAAGCTGTTGTAGTTATAACACCACCACCAAGAACCTCTTCCCCAGCCTCTTCTTTTAGTAATCCCTTTAACTCTTTAAGAATTAAATCAGAATTTTTATTTTCTTTTATTCTTTCTTTAGACTGCTTTTCACCCATTGATTTAGACTTCTTGGTTTCTTCGTAGTCACCGCTTGAAATCCTATTCAGTCTTTCCTGTTCCTCTTCAAAGGCATCTAAGTTTAACTCCCTGTCTGTTGAGATGTTAGCCTCAGACTCTGCCATACCAGAAAGCCTGTCGTAATCCTCTTGGGATATCCTTTCGTCAGACAACGCCTGCTCAAGCATCATGTCTGTGTATACTCTTGGAGTGACTCCACCGTAATCACCCGTCCCGATTGATACGTCAATCATTATATCACCTCCAGTTGCGCCAACGTCTCCGATACCCAGAAGAAACTGGTTGTACAGGGCAGAACTAAACTCACCCTGGTCCGTCTTCATGTCAAAGTAGGCACCAACACTCTGTGTCAGGTCCCATCTTCGGTCTATAAGGTCCCCCCTGTTGTTTTTTAATACGTCTGACATAGACTGAAACTCATCAACCCTGGCCTTATATGAATCGTAGTCAGCCTTTAGCTCTGGGTTGTCATCAAGGTCACCCTGGGTGAGTCCCTCAAACTTTTCACCGTAGGTACTAATCTCTTGGTATACGTTGTACAAGTCCTTTTCCTCTGAAACAAGTATATCCATGTCATCGTTTAAGGACTTTGTTGCCAACTCAACCTGTTCTTGGCTCATAAACCTTTTGGTCTCGTAAGCCTGTCTAGCCTCTATTCTCTTCATGGACTCAACGTCCTCTGAACCCCTATTTTTTATTAAAAATGACTTTAATTTTAATGACTCTTCATTAGCATCTTCTGAGCTGTCCAAATTAAACTCACCTATCTCTCCATTGGGTGCTGTTACGGTAACCATGTCTCCTAGCCCCGACTCATCAAACTCAAACCCGTGGTCCTTAAACCTATATTTAAGCTCTGGGACAACAGTCTCCTCCTCCCTAAACATAAAGTCCTTGTCTATGTCGGCAATGGCTTGGCCAAAGAAGTCTATCTCACCCTCACGCTTACCAGTGTTAGGAATTAAAGGGCTAAGGGGTGTGTTCCTAAACCTCTCAGCCTCCTCTTTTTCTTTCTCCTTTTTTTCCATAAGCTCCTCAAAGCTCATCTTTTCAAGAACATCCTCCTTAGGTATATCTGCATTATTTAAGATAACATCTTGAAACTCAGTAACCGAGCCTGGTGTCTTTATGTTCTTAGTGCTTAGGTACTTCATAAATTGAGCTGCGGTGTCAGGGTTCTCTAGCCCCGACTGAAACTCCTCAAAGGAGTCAGGAACGGACACACCCTTTGACTTAACATACTCATAAAACTGTAAACCCTTGTCTTCCATATTTTTATTTATCAGATACTATTTCGTAAGTAAACTCAGGCTTCCTGTTCTCAAGGTCTTTTATCCTTTCATTAAATGGTGTTATTGTCGTTCCATCATATGAAGAAGAGGACTCAGCTATAAACCTGTCACCGTACTCATCAACAACAACAAACCCGATGTGGTCAATTTTTTTACCTTGGGTGTTCATTAATATCAGGTCCCCGTCCGATGATTTATCTACGGGTATATTTGTTTTCTTTGCCAGTGTTTTGAACTTAGCTGCGTTTGTCATTGTAAGGTCGTAACTCTTGCCCTGTGCGTTTCTTACTGTGCAAACAGTTCCAGAGCAGTCTATTTCATCGACTGATGTTTTTACAGATTTATCGTCCTTCGTTGTATAATTACCAAGACCCTTTGCGCCTAAAACGTATGTCTTGTCCCTAACTAAATCCGCAAACTTTTTAGCGGTGTCAGAGCCTTTTATAATTCCCTCGTAGTTTTGTAGCTCTGGTATTGAGTCGCTGACACCCTTTACTGTGGGTATTTTTATTCCAGGGTATTTAACCACTTTTTTAGGTTTACCGATGGGTACATCCCCTGACGGTTTCTTTGTCTTGTCTGTGGGTGCAACCATCGGGTCAGTGACATCTGTTGAGGAACCACTTGCCTCACTAATTGATGCGTCTGGCAATCCAAACTCTTTTACATAGTCAACCGATGGGGCCTCTTTTCCCTTTCCGATACCTCCAAAATACTCTTGGGTGAAACTGTCCTTATCTTTTTGTGTGAGGTTATTAGCTTTAAAGAAAGCATAGAGTTGCTCTTGCTTTTCGGGAGAATTGTTATACTCAGAATTAAACTCCTCTTCACTTTTTTGAGTAAGATTGTTTTGCTTTAGAAATCTGTATATTTTTTTATCTTTTGGCATATCTTAAAACCCCCCCTCAGGAACCCCTATTAATTTACTAGCATTGATAACCGCCTCTTTTCTTTTTCTTTCATTATCAGTCTCTATATTTTGGTCTTCCTGACTTGTACTAATTTTAGCGTCTTTTACTTCTTCTTTAGTATTTGTTGCACCCTGTGTCGTTAAATCAAAGGGGTTTGGAGGGTCATTGTCAGCCTCACTTGTCTCGGTTCCTGCGGCCAGTGTTATCTCCTTAAATACAGATTTTAACTCCTTTTGAAATTCATCTTTATCTAAACCGCCAAGACCCATTTTAATCTCTTTTTCAATCATGGTTCCGCTTGGGTCTTTGTAGGTTATCATTAAATTATCAAAGCTTTCTCCGCCCTTTACCGTTCCGTCCACCTTGTCCAGCAGCAAGGAAAGTGCCTTGTTGTCGTTTATCTGTTTTGCTGCAAACTCGTCATCACGTTCACCTTCAGCGTTATGCTGTATCTTGGGTATTTCCTTAAGGTAGGCTGGGGTCTTGCTTGTCTTGAAGTCCCCTGCAACGTCCTTAACACCAAGCTGGTTGTAAACCTCCTGCGTAAGCTTACCCCTCCAGTTGGGGTCGTTTGGATTGTACTTGATAACCGCCTCTTCTGCTGATTCCTCCAAAAGTTTTCCTGTTTCTTTATCAAACCTAGTCTTAACATTATTAAACACAAACCCCTGTTTATCTTTATCCCAGCTTACACTTCCTCCCTTGCCTATGATTCCAGAAAGCATCCTTGCCGTATCTTCAGCCTCCCTCTCGTCTGTTATATCAATCTCACCAACGGTCTCAACAAACTGGTCCGCAAGGTTTTTCTTGTAGTTCTGGGTCTGCTTCCATTCTGGCATTGAGCCAGTCTCGTCTGTAAACTTGAGCTTCTCACCATAGGGCTTGACCACCTGTGGGTCATAAACACCAGACCTCTTCATAAACTCATTCTCTATAAGACCATAGACATCTTTATAGTCCCCCTCTGAAAGACCACCAAAAGATTCATTATCACTACTCATATCAAACTCCAGCTCACCATCCCCAAGGTATACTCTATTTCTTGTGTCACCATCCTCATTGACGCTACCAAAGTCTACCTTACCGTTTGCCTTGTATATAATGTTTCCATTTCCATCTTTTCTCGGTGTATCGTAGTAGTAGTTGCCGTCCTCGTCTTGCTTTGCGTATGTGTTTATAAGTACACTTGTTGACACCATCCCCTTATCCAGGGTGGTCATAAGCTTAGACTTGATAGCCCCTGCCATGTTTTGTTTTATTACGGGATAGTTTACCTGACTCACGGTTGCCATTTGCTCCGTGCCAGTCAACTCATCTACTATTGGTTCTTCAGTCTTTACCTCTATCATATAATCCGATGTAATCCTTCCGTCCTTTGGGTCTAGTATACCATTGGTAGCCGCTTTCTTCTCAAGCTCCGACACCGTGCTTGGGTTCTGATAAAACAATCCAAAGTTCTCTGGGTCGTTGTTACCCATCATAAGGTTTGTGACCTCCTCTGGCTTTATGGTGTATGTATCACCCTCGTTACCCATCTCTGCATTCAGCCTTCTTACAGCCTCACCCTTCATTACGATACCCATCCTGTGTCCAGACTTGTTGTCGTACTCCATGTCGTAAGACACCGAAACATCCTGACCAGATGCTGGGTTGGACGCAGCGTTTAATAAACCTAGGTATGGGCTGGTAAACTTTCTACTTGTCTCACCCTCTCCGTTACCACTAGGCATTTTCTTAAACTCCTCCTGTATGTATGCAACAGAACCAAAGTTAGTCTCAGAGTTCTTTATAAAGTCTGTGGCACTCTTTATATAAGCCTTATCTGTTTGTGTGTTGAACACAACATTACCCTCTGGGTCCATCTCCTCGTATGGTCCACTGGACTGCTTCAAGTCTAATCCTTGCGGCAGACAGTTGGCTTACCATGTTACTCATGGAGTCGTTGAGTGATGTGTAGTCAACATTGGTTTTGTTGGCAGCAGTTCTTATACCAGCCTGTAAATCAGCGGAATACAATGACTCCTCCTGCTCGATTCTCCAGTTAGATTCCTCACGCTTCTTGTTTATCTCCGCTAATCTCTTTCGTTCAGCTTCACGCTTTTCGTTCTCAAGTAAGGCCCTATCCTGAAAGGTTGGACCCTTGTCTGAAACATCTTTTACACCTGAAGCCGAAGTTGGTTGATTCCTATAACCCATCTTTATATATTTTTAAATTATCCCCCTAAACGACTACCTAATCCTGTCTTATCTAAACCAACCGCAGCAGCAGCACCTAAAAGTGAGGCATTGTTCTGCATAGATAAAATCTGCTGGTCCAGGTTGTATTCCTTCTGGTCTGACCTTGCCTCCTTGTTTGCCTCGTAGTCTAGGTCTGCGTTTGTTCTCTCCTCCTCAGCGTTGTAAACATACTCAATACCAGCCACTTTACCCTGCTGTATCCTTGTCTTTTCTGCCGCTATTTGTGTCTGTAGTTGTGCCTGACCCTGCGCCCTCATCTGTTGGTTTGCTGCCTCTTGTTGTTCTATACTAGCGGTAACACCCTTCTTACTCTGTAGTGCGGCCTGTGCAAGTGCGGTAGCACCACCAGCACCTGAGCCTGTGGCCCTTAGTGTGTCTAGTGTGTTTGCCAATGCAGCGTCCGTCTGCTCCATCTGCATCTCAGCCGCCTTTGTTGCAACACCTAAGTTTGCGTATGGGTTAGAGAATGTGCCACTCAGGTCCTCAAGGGCTGTGGACGGGTCAATAATTGCCTGTCTGTTTTCCTTTAACGCCTTTACCTCGTTAGCGGCCTCTTTTTCCTCTATCTGATATTTTTTTTGATTCTGTCTCGTCCTATTAAGGTCAAAGGCTTGGTCCAAAGCGGTTGCGGCAACTGGCCAAATACTGTTTAAAAGTTGATTTATAGGCATTACTTCTTATTTTATTGTGATGAAAAAACATTGTTAGTGGACACNGCAAATACTTGCTTTAAACCACCAACGTCTGTTGTTGCGTCTGTTTTTACTTTTACTGTTGCGTAGTACCCCTTTATTCCTGACATGTCAACCCCAAATATAACTTCATCAATTCTTGCGGTACTATTGTTAACAAGGTTGGAAACATACTTTCCTTCCTTCCTGTCAAAACCTGCTCGGTATGTAACCCCACCGTCTGTGTATGAACCCTCATCATAGCTATAGACGTTTGTAGTTATGTCTTGGTAGTCATTTAAACTAGGTGGACCAGA
>JGI20160J14292_10001461_pt1 | contig 19685 bp, 25 predicted proteins | sample COG_10_FD_14292 | JGI IMG/M metagenome (IMG submission 14292) | reverse complement strand
CTTAAATACCAAAAATCTTTGAAACTAATATTATTTTTAAGTATTTTTGCNCTAGTTTCGGCTTATTTCATTCAATATNTTTTAGGTCATCAACCCTGTAATTTATGTTTATTTGAGAGNGTACCTTATCTATCTTCAATAATAATAATTTTATCCTGTTTTTATTTTAAAAAATTTGAAAAAATATCATTAATTTTGCTCAGTCTAATATTTTTTTTCGCAACAATATTATCTTTTTATCATTTTGGAATTGAGCAAGGTTTTATTAAAGAGTCTTTAGTTTGCAATCTAAGCGTTGGAGATAATTTTNTAAACCCTGAAGAATTATTAAAAAGCTTAAAGGAGAAACCAATAAGTTGTAAAGATGTCACTTTTAGACTTTTTGGTTTATCACTTGCGACTATTAATATTTTTATCTCTTTAATAGTGAGTGTTATAACTTTGAAATTATTTTTAGATTATGAAAAAAACAAATAAAAATACAGTAGAAGAGTTTATAAGAGTAGATCATGCTGGTGAAAGGGGTGCGATAAAAATTTATGAGGGTCAACTATTAGCATTGAATACTTTTATAAAAGATGAAAGTCTCAAAAAAAAGATTGAGGAAATGAAAATTCATGAAAAAGAACATTGTGATTATTTTGAAACTGAAATTAAAAAAAGAAATATTGAGCCTACAAAATTTTTACCTTTATGGGATATACTAGGTGTTGGTCTAGGATTTGGCTCAACAATATTAGGAAGAAAAGCTGCTATGCTTTGCACTGCTTCAGTTGAAGAAGTCATAGACGAACATTACTTAAAGCAGATTAAAACCTTAGAAAATGATGAAAAAAAATTAAAAGAAAAAATTATTAAGTTTAGAAAAGATGAGTTACATCATAAAGATATAGCATATGAAGAGGGAGCTACAAAAAAAGGTGTGTACTCAATTTTAGATAAGATAATTAAAACTGGTTCAAAAATTGCAATTAATATATCTGAAAAAATATAATTAAGCCTCTAATTCAACATCCCAATATAAATAATCCATCCAACTTTTATGAAGAAAATTTGGAGGAAAATTCTTACCATTTTTATGTAAATCTTCTGTTGAGGGTTGATATGGTTCTTGAAATAGAGTCATCCCTGAATATTTCAATAACCTTCCACCTTTTTTAACATTACAACTGGAACAGGCAGTTACTACGTTGTCCCAATTAGTTTGACCTCCTTTAGACCTTGGTAGTAAATGATCAAATGTAAGCTCATGTTTGCTTCCACAATATTGGCAAGAAAACTTATCCCTTAAAAAAACATTAAATCTTGTAAAACTAGGATTGGAAAGGGGTTTAATAAAACTTTTTAGAGCAATGACACTAGGTAACTTCATATCAAAAGATGGGCTTCTAATTACTCTATCATAATTGCTAACAATACTTACTCTGTCTAAAAAAACTGATTTTACCGAGTCTTGCCAACTCCACAAAGATAATGGATAATAACTTAAAGGTCTATAATCTGCATTTAAAACTAAAGCAGGACATTTTTCTAAAGAAAGATTTTGTTCTCAAAATTCATAAATAAATCTTAACTGAAATAAATTATTTTAGCAATAACCAGTATTTAATTTATATATTTTTTTAGATTTTAAAATTATTCTTTATGTACATTAATGCATGACTGGATGCTTCAATGGGTATTTGATGTCCACAATTTTTTATCATTTTTGTTTCAACTTCACATTTTAATCTAATTAAAAAATCTTTGGCCTCTAATAGAAAATTTGGTGCGACAACTTCGTCTTGATCNCCATGAATTAAAAGCATTTTNGTAAGCGAAATTTTTCTATTAATNAAATCTTCTCGATTAATTATTTTACCTGAAAAACCAACTATAGAATTAAAATTTTCATCACTTATTAACCCCATATTAATAGACATCATACAGCCTTGACTAAAGCCTGCTAAACAAATTTCAGAATTTTTTAAATCATATTTATTTTTAATTTCATTTATATACACTTTAAGTATATTTTCAGCCTTCTTGGATTGTTCTATTATATACTCTGGATCATCTTTTGTAAGGTCAAACCATTGAAACCCTGATGGATTAATTGGACATTTTTCATGCCCATTAGGACATAAAAAAATAGTATTTGGTAAATGTCTCTTCCAACCTAAAGTTAACATGCTTATATCTTTTCCATCTCCACCATATCCGTGAAGTAAAATAACAGCATTTTTGACAGGTTTATTTTGTTCAGGTTTTATTACTGTGGTTGTTAGGCAAAATGTCATAGATAGTAAATTATGTTTTTTTTTAATCAAAACACTCTACAATACAATTATGATTTCTGGAACTTTAGTTAAAATATTTGCNATAGTCCTTTTAATAGTAGTNGCTGTAGTTCTAATTCTTGGAATTGGCACTCTCTTTAAGGGTGGGGAAACTAGTAAAAAATACTCCAATAAATTAATGCAACTTAGAGTCCTTTTACAATTTATAGCGATAGTGGCACTTGTATCTTTTGCTTACTTCTTTAAAGACTAGTTATAAAATTTTAACCAATTGATAAAATCTTTATTATTAAAATCGATAGAGCCAATAATTCGTGCAAATTCTTGTCCTTCTTTATTAAATAAAATTGAAGTTGGGACTCCCCTTAATTTAAACTTTTTAGCCAGTGAAACAGTAGGGTCAAAGTAAATCTCTAAATTTTTAATACTTAATTCATCAAAAAATATTTGCGATTTTATTAATTCTTCCTGTCCAATATTAATTGGAAAAATCATTATATTATTAAGATTGCTATTAGCCTGTAAATTATCAAGAGAAGGCATTTCTTCTTTACAAGGAGCACACCATGTTGCCCAAAAATTTAATAAGATCAAATTTCCCTTATAATCAGCTAAATTGATGTTTTTTTGATTTTTATCTTTAAAAATAACTTGTTCATATGTTTTTGGATTTTTATTTACTACCAGATTTTTGATGTTTGGTTTGTCTGTGGCGTGACCAAAGCTTAAAGTTAATAGATAAATAAATATTATTAATAATTTCATAGTAAATATGTATAATTAATTATCATGGTAAAAAATAAAAACAATAAGGCAATATGGGACTCTAGAATAAAAAAAGATGTCTCTTCCTTGTTTCAAAAAATCGGTAATTCAATTGATATTGATAAAAAACTTTTTCAAGAGGATATAAAAGGGTCGATTGTACACGTTGAAATGCTTTTTAGACAAAAAATTATTTCTTTCAAAATAAAAAATAAAATTATTTATGGATTAAACAAGATTAAAAAAGAAATTGAACAAAACAAATTTGAATATAATAAAAGATATGAAGATATCCATATGAATATTGAGAAAAGATTATTCCAAATTATAGGTGAAGAGGCTGGATACATGCACACAGGAAGATCTAGAAATGATCAAGTTATTACAGATTTCAAAATGTGGACTAAGTCAGCAACCAAAAAAATTAACGCAGCTTTAGATAATTTAATTAATACTACACTTAAAATTTCTGCAAATAATATTGAAACTATAATGCCAGGATTTACTCATTTAAAAAATGCCCAGGCAACATCTTTTGCTCATTACTTAATGGCTTATGTTGAAATGTTTACAAGAGATAAAAAAAGATTTTTGAACAATTTAGAAAACTTATCTGAGTGCCCTCTAGGAGTTGCGGCTCTGACAGGTACATCTTTTAATATTGATAGAAATTTTACAGCTAAAAAATTAGGATTTGATAAACCAACAAATAATTCTATAGATACTGTTGCTGATAGAGATTTTGTTTTAGATTTTTTATATAGTGTATCAGTTTGTTCTATGCATATTTCAAGAATAGCTGAAGAACTAATTATTTGGAATTCAGATGGTTTCAAACTAATTGTTCTTTCAGATAAAGTTGTAACAGGATCTTCTATAATGCCACAAAAAAAGAATCCTGACTTACTAGAGTACTTAAGAGGAAAAACAGGATCTATGTATGGAAATTTATTTTCTATGTTAACAATTCTTAAGGGACTACCAATATCTTATTTTAAAGATCTTCAAGACGATAAAGAAATACTTTTTAAGTCTGATGAAATGCTAAATAATTGTATTGATATTCTTAACGAGGTTTTAAAGAATATAAAACCAAATAAACAAAAAATGTTAGAGTTGGCAAATTCTGGTTATATAACTGCTACTGATTTAGCAGACTATCTTGTAAAAAATTATGCAATGCCTTTCAGAAAAGCATATCAAATTACAGCCTCTATAGTTAACTATGCTGAAAAAAATAATAAGCAACTTGAAGAATTGAGTATAGGGGAAATAAAAAAAATTGAACCAAAACTCTCGAATGATATCTTAAAAGTGTTTAACTTAAAAAACTCTGTAAACTCAAAAAATTCTTACGGCGGAACATCTTTTGGTAATATAAAAAAAATGATAAAAAAATACAAAAGAAATAAAAAATGATAAAAAAATTAATTTTAATTTTTATATTTTGTACACTTCTTTTTGCATGTGGAAAAAAAGGTGACCCAGAATATAAAGCAAATAAAACAGATATCCTTAATTTTAAGGCCTAATGAAATATATTAAAAATAACCTTTTAATTGAAAAAGTTAAAGTTCAAGACATTGAAAAAAAATTTGGATCTCCGACCTATTGCTATTCTTATAAAAAATTAAAAGAAAATATTTTTAATTTTAAAAAAAACTTTAACACATTCTCTCCTTTAATTTGTTTTGCTGTAAAATCTAATACAAATGTAAATCTAATTAAAGAAGTTGCAAAATTAGGCTTGGGTGCAGACGTAGTTTCAATGGGTGAACTAATGTTAGCTTTAAAAGCTCGTATTAAACCCAATAAGATTGTTTTTTCAGGTGTTGGCAAAACATCTGAAGAAATAAGCTATGCTATTGATAAAAAAATTTTGTTAATAAATGCTGAGTCCAAAAGCGAAATAATTGAGATAGAAAGAATTTCTAAATTGAAAAAAAAAGTTGTCAATATAGGTATAAGACTAAACCCTAATACAGATGCCAAAACTTTAAAACAAATCTCAACTGGTAAAAAAGAAAATAAATTTGGTGTAGATGAAAAAACATTTTTCCAATTAGTTAATTATATTAAAAAATCAAAAAATATTAACCTTAAATGTTTAAGTGTTCATATTGGTAGTCAAATTTTAAATCATAAACCCTTCGAAAAAATGTTGAATGTAATTAATAAAATTATAAAAAAAACTGACTATAATTTTGAATTTATTGATCTTGGAGGAGGAATGGGAATATCTTACAAAAAAGATGATAAAAAGCTCAACTATAAAAAATATAATGTTGCCATAAAAAAATTCTTAAAAAAAAATAATACAAAAATAATATTTGAGCCTGGTAGATCAATAATTGGAAATACAGGATATTTAATTTCAAAAGTAATTTATATTAAAGAAAGTATCAAAAAAAGTTTTATCATTCTAGATGCGGCTATGAATGATTTAATGAGGCCAGCACTATATGGTGTGAACCATATGACAGTTCCTGCAATAAAAAATAGACAAATATCTAACAAAATTTATGAGTTTGTTGGTCCAATTTGTGAAAGTACTGATAAATTTACAACAATAAAAAAATTTCAAAAACTTAAAGAAAAAGACCTTATTGTAATGTGTGATGTTGGAGCTTATGGAATTTCACTTAGCTCAAATTATAATGTAAGACCTAAACCAACAGAAGTATTGATCAAGGGATCAAAAATTAACATAATTGGGAAAAGACAAAAACTAAAAAACTTAATTTAGTTTTTTATTAGAATGATAAGAAACTCTTTATTTTCTATATTTTTTTTCACTGGAATAGTCGTTATTTCTATATTTTTTTTACCTGCACTTTTTCTACCTAAAAAAATTGTTTTATTTGGAGGAAAAATTATGGGGTATTGGACATCTTTTTGTTTAAAAATTTTTCTATCAACAAAAATAGTCATTAAAGGTAAAGAAAATATCATCAAAAATAAAAAATTTTTCATAGCTGCCTCACATCAATCAATGTTTGAAACCTTTTTTTTACAGACTATTTTTGAAGGCCCCGTTTTTATTCTAAAAAAAGAATTATTGATGATTCCAATATTTGGTTGGTACCTAAAAAAAATAGGTTCAATATCAATAAAAAGAAATAAAATATCAAAAGAAAATTTAGGATTTTTTGATGAATTATAAAACAAATAAATTTATCAGACAGACCTTTAATAATTTTTCCACAAGGAACAAGGTTAGCTCCTAGTGAGAGGCCACCTTTTAAAAAAGGCTCTAGTAGAATTTACGAAGAATTAGGAATTTCATGCCAGCCAATAGCTATTAATTCAGGAAATACTTGGCCTAAATATGGATCTAAAACAATTAATAAAACCATAACTATTTCTATTTTAAAGCCAATCGAGCCCGGATTAGAAAAGGAAAATTTTTTAAAACAATTAGAGCAATCTATTTATTCTGAGCTTGATGCTTTAAACTAGCCCTTCATTGGCATTACAACAAAAATGCTATCAAAATCACTTGGGTCTTTAATTAAAGCTGGAGACCCTGTATCGTTGAAAAATATTTCTATTTTTTCACCATCAAGTTGAGAAGCAACATCTATTAGATATCTAGAATTAAAACTAATTTCTAAATCATGGTCAAATTTAACGTTTAAACTTTCTTTTCCATCTCCACTATTGGTATTATTAACAGACAATTTTAAAAGATCCTTAGACATATTAAATTTTACACCATCTTTTTTATCAAGCGAAACTGATGCAACTCTATCTACGGAGTCCAAAAATAATTTAAGGTCTATTTCTAATTTTTTTTGATTATTTTTAGGAATAACCTGAATATAATTTGGAAATTTCCATCAATTAATTTTGATATTAAAATACTATTATTAATCTCAAATTTAATTTTAGATTTAATATTTGATATTTTTACATCACCATCATAGTTTTCTAATAAAGAGCACAATTGAAATATTGTCTTTTTAGGAAGTATAATCGGTTCAAATTCTACTTTGTTTTCTAATTTTATTTTTGATATAGACATTCTGTGCTGTCTGTTGCTGCTGCGGTTAAAAAGTTTTTATCTTCAACCTGTGTTTGATGAAAAAATATTCCACTCAAATAATGTCTTGTTTCATCATTTGAAACTGAGAACTTACATTTATTCAATAATTTAAGAAAGTGTTTTGATTTTATAGAAAATTCATTTTGGTTAAAATTTTCATCTGTTAATGGAAATTCTGCTGCACTCATGCAGTTCAAATTGAAAAGTGATTTTTCTGACTCAACCTTTAGTTTATTTTCTGTTAATGATAGATTTATTTTTTTTCCAGCTGAAAGCTTTCTTATTATATCGTACATAGTTGATGAGACTGTAGTTGTGCTTCCTTCCTCAATAACTTCTACATTTTCTATCTGATGAATAAATATCAAATCCAAGTCTGTAGCTGTAATTGTTAAATTTGAGTTTTTAACATCCAACAAAATATTTGATAATATCGGCAATGTGCTTCTTTTTTCTATTACACCCTGACAATAATTTAATGCTTGTTGTAAATCTTGCTGATTAACGCTAAATTTCATTTTCTTTGTTGTACAATATTTGATTTTTTAATTTATTAACATTATTTGTCATTTCTTCATCTTTTTCCATTAATTTTTCAATCGTTTTAACTGAATGAATAATTGTTGTATGATCTCTATTAGAAAATTCTCTACCTATTTCTGGTAGAGATTTGGAAGTTAGAATTTTTGTTAAATATATTGCTGTTTGTCTTGGGCGTACAAGATATCTAGATCTTCTTGATGAAAGCATCTCATTTTTACTAATCTTAAAAAATTTGCATACAATCGACTGTATTGAATCTATTGTAACTTTATTATCCGAAATATTTAATAGGTCTTTTAGNACAACCTTGATTTCTGATAAATTTGGGACTTTATTATATATCCTAGAAAATGAAACAACTCGATTAATAGCTCCAACTAACTCTCTAATACTTGTTGTTATTTCTGTGCTTATAAATTTTTGTATCTCCTCTGAAATATTTATTTGATTTGAGTAAAAATTATTTAATTCTTTTGTTTTTTGTTCAACTATTTTTTTTCTAAGTTCATAATCAGGTTTTTGTATATCCACTACTAAGCCCCCTGCNAACCTNGATTTAATTCTATCTTGTATTCTTGCTAACTTATTTGGTGCCCTATCTGCTGAAATTACAATTTGTGAACCTTTCTCCAATAGAGCATTAAATGTGTGAAAAAACTCTTCTTGCATGGCCTCTTTACCATTCATGAATTGAATATCATCGATTATCAAGATATCTGTATTTCTAAAATACTCTTTAAACTTAACCATTTCGTTTGATTTAATAGATTTAACAAACTGATACATAAATCTTTCTGCCGAAATAAACATTACTTTATTTTTTTCCTTTAGTGATAGTCCAATAGAGTTTAATAAATGAGTCTTGCCCATACCAACACCACCATAAATATAAAGTGGATTATAGTGAGAAATATTATCTGAAACTTTCAATGTTGCTTCATAAGCCAGCTTGTTACTTGAGCCTGTAATAAAGTTATCAAATCTTTTATTTGGATCTATTCTGTTATATTGTAGATAGGTATCTTTTATAAATGATACATTTTGACTATTAGCCACATCATTTTTATTATCAGAATCTTGATCTTGAGTTGTTTTTTCAATAATTTTAAATTCTATTCTACTTAAATCTTTTTTATATATTTTAACTATTTTTAATATTTGATCTAAATATCTTGAGGTGATCCAATCTCTTATGAATCGTGTTGAAACTGACAGCAAAACATAATTATTCATTTCTTCTACAAAATCGATTTTTCTTAACCAGCTTTCATAAATATCATTTCCTAATTTAGTTCTCATATCTTTTTGAATAACAGACCAATCTATTGACTCTGAATGTGTATTAACTAAATTTTTTGTAATATTCTTGTTTGACATTGTTTTGTAGGAATTAAACCAGTTAAGACCTAATTATAACTTTTGCAATAAGTAAATTATTAAAATTGAAAATAAATAAAATCTATAAGTGAATCGTTTTTTACGTGAATTAAATTTTTTTAAATCTTTTTGTTTTTTTATAAAAATTTGTTTTACAAACCTAAAATCTATGAAAGTGTATTTTACAAATTAATTAATTTTAATTTAATCTAGATATGGTATTTTTTCTAAGATTGTTTTCTTATTTAGTATAAATACTTTTAGTTGAATATTTTCTCGACAACTTATAGTGGATCTTTAAAGCGCAGATATTTTTTTGGTAATCCTGGATACATTTCTTGAAGCATTTGCTTTTTTTATAATTCCAGTTTTTGCTACTTTCATTAATTCTGAATTCAATTTAGGCAAGAACTTTAAAGCCTCTGCTTTCTTTTTATCTAGTATAAGGAGATTCATCTTTTTAATAGCGTTTTTATACTTACTCCTACGGGCTTTATTAACCATTGTTTGAGTGGCTATTCTTCTAATTCTTTTTATTGCTGATTTAGTGTTTGCCATAAGCGCAGTGGTATAGCTCGAGATCTTATATGGGTCAATAGATTAATTAACTATTTTTGACAAATATTACAATAGAATGTTGATCTTTTGGCTACAACTATTTTCTTTATTTTTCCCTTACATTTGTTTCTTGGGCAATTACCACTTTCTTTTTGATAAACTTTAAATTCTTTTTGATAATTTCCATTTTCTCCTAAAATATTTTTGAAATCTCTAATACTTGATCCTCCTTTTTTAATAGCTTTATTTAGTACAATTTTTGAAAAAGAGATAATTTTTTTTCCCTCTTTTTTTGTCAATTTAAATGCCTCTTTTTTTGGATTTATTTTACATAAAAATAAGATTTCACTTGCATAAATATTGCCTATTCCAGAGACAAATTTTTGGTCTAATAAAAAACTTTTAATATCTTTTTTTTTATTTTTAAAATAATTCATAAGATATTTTAAATTAAACTCTTTAAAAAATGGTTCTGGTCCTAAATGTTCAAACTTTTTTTTTAGTTCTTGTTCATTCTTTATATATCTAAAAAATCCAAACCTTCTGGGGTCATTATAAATAATTTTTAGATTTTTTAACCGTATTTCGACATGGTTATGTTTTTTTGGAAGATTTGAGGAGTTATAAAAACTTGTATTTGTAAAATTATTTAAGTTATTTTTTTTTATCAAATGAATAGTTCCTGACATTCCAAGGTGTACTAAACAAAAAGATCTATCTGAAAAATTAAATATCAAATATTTAGAAAATCTAGATACTTTTACAATAAATTTATTTTTTAATAATTGCTCAAATTTCGAGGGAATTTTAAACCTCAAATTTCTATTTTTTATTATTACTTTTTGTATTTTTTTTTGTTGAATATTTTGACTTAGTGATTGTTTGACTATTTCTACTTCTGGTAATTCTGGCATTTGGCACTATATTATCAATAAATAATATATTTAATATGCAACAATATCTCCAAAATAAAAAAGGTCTTGTTCAAAAGTCTTTGATAATGTCTATGATAAATATGACTTAATGAATGACTTCATGTCTTTAGGTGTTCATAGGATATGGAAAAGGGATTTAATGAGCTTAATGAATCCCTCTAAGGATAAAGTTTTAATTGATGTTGCGTGTGGTACGGGAGATCTAGGTAAACTTTTTCTTGATGTAACGAATATAGATAACAAAGTTTTTTGTGTTGACCCAAACAGAGGAATGGTCAGTAAAGGAAAGGCCAAATTAAGTGGATATAAAAATATTAAATGGGTAATCGCTCCTGCAGAAAAATTACCAATTAAAGATAATTCATGTGACTACTATACAATTAGTTTTGGATTACGTAATACCAAGAATTTAAATTCAGCTATCTCTGAGGCATATCGCGTGCTCAAACCAGGTGGGCGGTATCTCTGCCTTGAATTTTCAAAAATTCAAAATTCTAATCTTGAATTTATATATAAAAATTATTCAAAAATTATTCCTTTAATTGGAAAAGCCATTGTGGGTAAAAAAGAACCTTATGAATATTTAGTTAAAAGTATAGAAAATTTCATTAATCAAGAAGAACTTATTGAGTTAATGAAAAAAAATAAATTTGAGAACTGCACTTATAAAAATTTATCTGGTGGTATTGTGGCAATTCACTCTGGTTGGAAAATTTAATGATTAAGAAACTTTTTATATTATTTAAGTTAGGTAGAAAATTGGCAAAGTCAGATGTTTTAAATATTGTATCTAAATTTAAAACACCGCCACTGGCTGTAAAAATTTTGTTTAAAATTCTATCCTTTTCCTTTTCTAGTTCACAAAAGTTAAATTATAATGTGAGTGAAGGGGAGCGACTTTCCAAATCACTTCAATCTATGGGAACAACTTTTATTAAATTAGGTCAATTTTTAGTTACTAGACCAGATATAATTGGTGATGAGCTTGCTAAACAATTAGAAGGTTTACAGGACAGGCTTCCAGCATTTTCTTTATCTGAAGCAAAAAAAATTATAAATAAAGACTTGGGAGATGAAACATACAATTCAATAATAGACTTAAGTGAACCTGTGGCTGCAGCGTCCATAGCTCAAGTCCATAAAGCCAAAATTAATGACAATGGCACAATTAAAGATGTAGCCATTAAAATTTTACGGCCAAATATAAAAAAAATATTTAATGAAGAAATTGATGCTTTAATGCTTTTTGCCTTTATAGTTGAGTCATTTATAAAAAAAACAAAAAGATTAAAATTAGTTGAAGTTGTTTTTCTTCTTAAAGAAATCACTAATTTAGAAATGGATTTAAGATTCGAAGCTGCAGCAGCAAATGAATATGCTGAAAATACTAAAAACGATGTTGGTTTTAAGGTTCCTCAAATTTATTGGAATTTTACAAGTGAAAATGTAATGACACTAGATTGGGTTGATGGTGTTTCAATTCGTGAAACGGAAACTTTACAGAAAAGAAATATTGACACCAAACAAATTGCTTCAGATATTATACAACATTTTCTTAGACATGCTGTTAGAGATGGTTTTTTTCATGCAGACATGCATCAAGGGAATATATTTATTGATGATAATGGACAAATTGTGCCTATAGATTTTGGTATTATGGGAAGATTAGATAATTTAAGTAAAAGATTTTTAGCTGAAATTCTTTTTGGTTTTATTCAAAGAGATTATAAAAAAGTAGCTGAAGTGCATTTAGTAGCAGGTTTGGTTCCAAAAAATGTGCCTGTAGATGATCTCGCTCAAGCACTAAGATCAATTGGAGAGCCTATTTTTGGACAATCTGTAAAAGATATATCTGGTGGCAAATTATTAAAACAACTTTTTGATGTAACTGAAAAATTCAATATGCAAACTCAACCTCAGTTACTAATGTTACAAAAAACAATGGTAGTTGTTGAGGGTGTTGCTAGAAAATTAAATCCAAATACTAATATATGGGATACTTCAAAACCAGTTTTGGAAAACTGGCTTAAAGAAACTAAGGACCCTATTAATACTTTAAGTGAAGGTTTAAAAAGCACCACAGAAGTCATTAAAAGATTGCCTGATTTTCCTGAAATTATGGACAAAGCTAACCAAGCTCTAACATTTTTGGCAAGTGGTCAAATACCTCAAAATTCAAACTCCTACACAGCTTTAAATGAAAAAAAATCTGAAATGATAGCCTTTAGAAATCAGTCTATTGTTGGTTTATTATTGCTTGTAATTTTTGGTCTATTAGTATTTTAATTTGTTCAATGAATAATTTATCAGATAAAAAAATTTTACTTATAATATGTGGTGGTATATCTGCATATAAAAGCTTAGATCTAATTAGATTACTTAATAAACAAGGTGCAAAAATTAAAACTATTCTTACCAAAAGTGCTAAAGAATTTGTAACTGATTTATCTGTCACCTCTCTTTCCCAAGGAAAAGTTTATGATGATTTATTTGATGCAAAGAATGAAGCTGAAATGGACCATATATCTCTTTCTCGATGGGCTGATATTATTCTAGTGGTACCCGCAACAGCAAATACTATTTCAAAATTAAGTGCCGGCACTTCGGATGATTTGGCCTCAACAGTTATACTAGCGTCTGATAAAGATATCTTTCTAGCACCAGCTATGAACGTAAGAATGTGGGAACATGCAGCAACACAAGAAAATATTAATAAATTAAAATCTTACGGATATAAAATTATTGGACCCGAGATTGGAGATATGGCTTGTGGCGAATATGGTGAAGGAAAGATGACAGAGCCAAACAATATTCTAGAAATAGTCAAAAATTATTTTGAAAATATAAATAAAAATCAAAAACTTAAAGCGCTAGTAACTGCTGGACCAACAAATGAATATATTGATCCCGTACGATTTATAACAAATAGATCCTCTGGAAAACAAGGATACGCTATTGCTAAATCTTTAGTAAAAAGAGGATTTCAAACAACTTTAATTTCTGGTCCTACCAATTTAGAAATAGATGATAATATAAAATTAATAAAAGTTGAAACTGCTGATCAAATGTTAAAAGCTACTAAGGAAAACCTTCCNACTGATGTTGCAATTTTTACAGCCGCGGTAGCTGATTTTAAAGTTAAAGAAAAAAGTGATACCAAAATAAAAAAACAAGAAACTTTAAATTTAAAACTAGAAAAAAATATTGATATTTTAAATTACGTATCAAAACATAATTCCCTTAGACCAAAATTAGTTATTGGTTTTGCAGCTGAGACAGACAATATTCAAATGAATGCACAAAAAAAATTAGATGAAAAAAATTGTGATTGGATTATTGCAAACGATGTATCAAATAAATCAATTGGATTTGAATCAATGTTAAATGAAGTTTCAATTTTTTATAAGGATAAAAAAAGACAAGATGAAAAACTTTCAATGAAAAAAAAATCAGAAATTTCTGACGAAATAGTAGAAAGAATTATCAAACAATTTAATTAAAATTCAGTGGTCAAAGTATTAGTTAAAAAATTAGCACCAGAAGTACAACTACCAAATTATAAAACATCTGGGGCTTCTGGAGTCGATCTAATGGCGTTTATTAACGAACCAATTAAATTACTTCCAAACAACTCTTGTTTAGTGCCTACCGGTTTATCTGTTGCATTTTCTGAAAAATATGAACTACAAATACGTCCAAGATCAGGACTAGCCGCAAAAAGCCATATTACAGTTCTTAATACACCAGGAACTATTGATAGTGATTATAGAGGAGAAATTAAAGTCATTCTTTACAATCATGGCAAACAAGAGTTTTTGATAAATAATAAGGATAGGATTGCTCAAATGATTTTAGTTCCTGTCATAAAGATGGAATTGGAAGAAACAGATAATTTACCAAATACTGTTCGTGGAGAAGGTGGATTTGGTTCCACAGGTAAATGAAAAACCAAATAAGTAAGAGCTTAATTGAGAGATTTTCTAGACAAATAATTTTGAAAAATATTGGAATTATAGGTCAGAAAAAAATTTTTTCTTCACGTGTTTTGGTTGTTGGGGTAGGTGGTCTTGGATCTCCAGTCGCAGAATTTCTTACAAGGGCAGGTGTCGGATCGATTGGTCTTATTGATGATGATGTAGTCGGTCTTTCTAATTTACATAGACAAAGTCTATTTAACACATCTGATATTGGAAAGTCAAAAGTCAAAATTGCAAAAGAAAAGATTAAAAAGATAAATTCTAATACAAATGTAAAAATTTATAACATCAGATTGAATAAACTAAATTTTAAAAAAATTATTAATGACTATGATTATATTGTTGATGGATCAGATAATTTTAAAACAAAATTTTTAATAAACGATTTTTGCTTAAAACATAGAAAAATTCTTATAAGTGCTGGTATTAGTAAATTTGATGGTCATGTCTTTACTTTTGATTTTAAGAAAAAAAACCTACCTTGTCTAAGATGTTTTTATCAAGAAAAAGAAATCTCTGATGATATATTAAATTGTGAATCAGAGGGCATACTTGGTACAGTTGCTGGAATTGTGGGCACAATACAAGCAAACGAAGTAATAAAAAAAATATTAAATATTGGAAAAGGATTAGATGGATTTATTTTATAATAGATTTAATTAACTTAAATTTTAGAAAAGTTAAAATAAAAAAAAGAAAAAATTGTTTTTGTAAATGAAAAAAATAATAATTGTCTTTTTTTTNTCTATCTTATTTATACCTATAGAGTTTANAGCTGCTGAAGAGAAGTTNTTATCCTTAAAAAAAAATAAAGTTTATGTTAGATATGGTCCAAGTTTTGACTCTCCAATTAAGTATATTTATAAAAAAATAAATCTTCCTGTAAAACAAATTGACAAGAAAGAAAATTGGAGAAGAATTGTGGATTTAGATAACAATAGTGGATGGATACATTGGAGAATGTTAAAAAAGCCTAATTCTATTATTATATTAAAAAATAAAATTTTATTTAAAAAGCCAACTAATTATTCAAAACCACTGGCAAGGTTAGAAAAAGGAAGATTATTGAAAGTTAATGAGTGTAAAGATGGTTGGTGTCATATTACAACTGATAACTATGCAGGGTGGATTAAAACTAATGATATCTGGGGCTCTATTAAATAAAATCTGCTGATAGTGATTTAATATTAACTTCAGTTAATTTAGTAGTATGAGCATATTCTTTGTGTTCTATACCAAGTTGAACATTGGCTTTTCCAGATTTCATTTTCACAATTTGATCATCACTGAATTTGAAATGAATAAATTGTACCGATGACGCTTTACCTTCTGCAGAGGTTCTATCTACATCTTCTTCAGGTTCAGCCTTGATAACAGCATCGTCAATTTTCATAAATACTTTTTCCTCAATACCACCTACTTTTCCTAGAAATGCTGCTCTAGAAACTGGATTATCTATTTCAAACATCAATGTTGCTGTTAGTTCTTTGCCATTTGGGACTAATGGATTGTATGCTATCAACTCGTCTTTTAACTGCTCATCTCCACCCTTTTCTATATAAAGCATTTCCTGTACTTGAGCCAACATTGTTTCAAAACTTTCAAAATAAAAAGTTGCATATGGACCAAGAGCTATTCTTCTATCCTTTTTAAACTCAACAATATCTTTTCTTATTTGTTTTCTATTCTTTGTATAAATATCTAAAGGAATTAAGTCCTGTTTTTCAATTTGTCTTTTTTCTTTACTCATAATCATAATCTATAACTTTTTGCCATTAATTCGATGGGGTGTAGTGCCTCATCATTAGATATTTTTGTGTCAACTTCCAGTTGCTTCAAATGTTTTCCAGCCAATGGGCAATCAGAGGCCATGTATTTATTATTTTTATTTTTAATTTGTCTTGCTGTTGGTCTTCCCACTTTTAATGCAAGATCATGTGTTTCTTTCATTACTCCAAAAGTTCCCCCATGGCCAGCACATCTCTCTACAACGTCCATTTTAATGTTTGGTATAAATTTCAGCATATCTCTAGATTTTATTCCCATGTTTTGTGCTCTTGCATGACAAGCATTATGAACTGTTACACCACCATCTATTTCTTTTAAACCTTCTGCCAAACCTTCTTTTTGGGCAATATCAACTATATATTCATCTATATCACTTACACTCTGTGAAAGTTTTTTAATATTCTCATCACCAGGCAATAGTAAGGGCCATTCAAATTTCAACATTAAACCACAACTGGCTGTTAATGTAATAACTTGGTAACCTTTCTCAACCCACTCTAATAAGTCTTTAGAAACTTTTTTTGCTTGTTCTACTACTTTAGGTAAATCTGCTTGTTCCAAAAAAGGCATTCCACAACATCCTGGATAAGCTTCTTGAACTTCAACCCCATTCTTTTTCAAAACTTTTAAAGCAGCAACACCCGTATTTTTTTTATTAAAATTCACAAAACATGTAGAATAAATTACTACTTTTCTATTTTTTGATGGTGCCTCTGTATTTATCGGATCTTTATTTTTTTTAAAATAATTTGTAAACGTTTCTGAATTGTAAACTGGAAGACTAACTCTCATATCAATTCCAGCAACTAATTCTAATATTTTTCTTAAAAATTTGTTCTTTATNTTTGAGGCCCAGTTTATTAATGATGAAAATAATACACCAATTTTTGCATTTCTATCAATTTGAGCTAATTGTGCTGGAACTGCTGGCAATTTNTTTAGTTTTTTTTGTGCNGTTCTATATCTCAACATCAAATGAGGAAAATCTAAGTCAAAATCATGTGGGGGAACATAAGGACACTTGGTCATAAAACACATGTCACATAATGTGCAGGCATCTACTACAGGCTCAAATTGTTCACTTTTTAAGCTCTCTACATCTTCATTTTCCGACTCATCTATCATGTCAAATAGTTTTGGGAACGAGTCACATAGATTAAAGCATCTTCTGCATCCATGACAAATATCAAATGCTCTTCTCATTTCATCATCCAATTTTTTTGGATCTAAAAAATCAGGGTGCTCAAAATTTATAGGATGTCTTATAGGAGCTTCTGTACTGCCTTCTTTACTCATGTAATTTAAAATTTTGGATTTGATGGTGGGGATATCCCCACCATAAATTAAGTTTTATTTATGCGATAGATTCTAGAGTTTTTTGGAATTTACCTGCATGAGATTTTTCAGCTTTAGCTAAAGTTTCAAACCAATCAGCTATTTCTTCAAAACCTTCTTCTCTTGCTGTTTTAGCCATACCTGGGTACATATCAGTGTACTCATGAGTTTCACCTGCAACAGCTGAAGCTAAATTATCTTTAGTTTCACCAATAGGTTTTCCAGTAGCTGGATCTCCTACTTCTTCAAGATATTCTAAGTGACCATGTGCGTGTCCAGTTTCACCTTCTGCAGTAGATCTGAATACTGATGCTACATCGTTGTAACCTTCTATATCTGCTTTTTGTGCGAAATAAAGATAACGTCTATTTGCTTGGCTCTCACCTGCAAAAGCGTCTTTTAAGTTTTCTTCTGTTTTACTTCCTTTTAATGACATATTATTCTCCTTAATGATTATGGATAGTATATAATCATTATAAACTGCATGTCAACAGTTTAGAATTATTTTAATGTAATTATTAAGTTATTGAAATAATTGAATTAATTTTGATTTTGATTATCAGTTGCAACTTTGATCAGAACTTCAACTGATTTTATTTTTTTTCCAGTAATATTTTTTTTTACATTTACAGAATCAATTTCATTTTCTCCACAATCAATTAATTCGTTTGTGTCCTCATCAAAAAAATGATGGTGATCTGAAACATTTGTATCAAAATAACTTTTGTCAGCATTTATCGAAATTTCTTTTAGATATCCTTTTTTCTTGAAGGCGTGGATAGTGTTATAAACTGTGGCTAGTGAAATTTTTTCACTTAATTTCTTTTCTATAATTTTAGTAAGATCATTAATCGTGAAATGAAAGGTTTTTTCTGGAGAAAATAAGACTTCACAAATTTTAAGCCTTTGTCTTGTAGGTCTTAGGCCAGATTTTCTTAATTTTTCAGTATAAATGTTTAAATTTTCCATTATTCTTTATAACAGTTCTAAACTATTTCTATATTATATTGATAATAAATCAAGTATTAAGGGTGCTTATATTTATGAAAAAAAACTCATTTACATATGATGATTTAATTAGCTGTGGAAATGGTGATCTTTTTGGCCCTGGTAATGCAAAATTACCTCTTCCGCCCATGCTTATGTTTGATAGAATAACAGAAATCAATGATAATGGAGGAGAGTTTAAAAAGGGTTTAATTAAAGCAGAATTGGACATTAAAGATGACCTTTGGTTTTTTGACTGTCATTTTAAAGAAGATCCTGTAATGCCTGGNTGTTTGGGTTTAGATGCTATGTGGCAACTAGTAGGTTTTTACCTTGGTTGGCTTGGTAACCCNGGAAAAGGAAGAGCTTTGGGTGTGAGTACAGTAAAATTTACTGGGGAAGTTTTAAAAAGTGTAAAAAAAGCAACTTATATAATTGATATGAAAAAAATTATGTCACCAGGAGGAACTTCAGTTGGGTTAGCTAATGGGTTATTGTTTGCTGATGACAAAAAAATATATTCAGCAGAAAATTTAAAAGTGGGGTTATTTAAATAATGAGAAGAGTGGTTATTACAGGTTTGGGTATTGTTTCTTGTTTGGGAAATAATCAAGAAGAAGTTCATCAATCTCTTTTAAATTCAAAATCAGGAATTTCATATTCAGAAGAATATAAAGAACACAACTTAAAAAGTCATGTTCATGGTAAACCAAATATAAAACTTGAAGATCACATAGATAGAAAAACAATTAGATTTATGGGATCAGGATCGGCTTATAATTATATAGCAATGAAAGAAGCTATTAAAGATTCTGGATTAGAAGAAAGTGATGTTAGTAATTTTAAAACTGGAATTGTAATGGGCTCTGGTGGTCCTTCGATTGAAAATGTAATTGTAGCAGCTGATAAAACTAGAGCTAAAACTCCAAAATTAATGGGACCATTTATTGTTCCAAGAACTATGGCTAGTACTGCATCTGCAACCCTGGCTGTTCCTTTTAAAATTAAAGGAACTAATTATACGATGAGTTCTGCATGTGCCACTAGTGGACACTGTATTGGAAATTCTATGGAGTTAATCCAAATGGGAAAACAA
>JGI20160J14292_10001442_pt1 | contig 19810 bp, 15 predicted proteins | sample COG_10_FD_14292 | JGI IMG/M metagenome (IMG submission 14292) | reverse complement strand
TATTGGGGGGAGCAGCTCTTTAGTGGCGGGGCATTCTACTTTGGCGCCATCTTGATGGCGCTGTTTATGGCGTCTTTGGTGCTGAGGCGTGATGTGCTGCGCTGGCCCATGCTGGTGGTGGCGCTCTTGGCCATCGTGCTGTCATGGCGCGATACGTCTGGATTGACCGACTTTTTCCTCGAGCATGTGCCAGGATTTGCCAAGTTCCGGGACACCAAGATGATGCTCATGCTCATCCAATGCATGCTGCCGATAGGCGTGGGGCTGTTGCTCAAGGATGTGGCAGCAGGAAAGGTGGAGTGGAACCGAAAGCTGTTCGTCGCAGCAGGCATTCCTGTGGCGTTGCTCTTGATGTTTGGAGCGATGCCCACTGTGTTTTTTGATTTTGAGAGTCATGTGAGACCAGACCGTGCCGTCGAGCAGTTGGGAGCGGCCAGGGCGCTCGAGCAGAGATTGGAGGTGTTCAGCGCAGACGTTTGGCGCAGTTTTGGTTTGGTGCTTGTTGCAATGGCAGGACTGTTGGCTGCAGTGCGATTGCGGGCCAGCGGCGCGCGTCCCATGGTCATCAATGGTCTCATAGGATTCATGGCATTGGTCACGATGATGGAGATGCATTCGGTGGCCCGCCGTTATCAGCCTGCTGACAGAGGTTGGGTGCGCACCGTCGAATACAAGTATCCCTACACCGCCGCTGCTGCGGACAATGCGATTTTGGCCGACCGGGTGCGGCGTAATCCCGCTGTGCAGCAAGCCATCGAGGCTGAGGTCGAGCGGGTGCGTGCTGCCTACCCCGGTCGGATCGGAAAGCGGGAGCAACGCGTTTTAGATGCGGCTAAATTTTCAGGACTTCAGACGGTGGATCACTTTCGAGTGCTCAACCTGCGCGGGGCATTTAGCGATGCGTCCGTCAGTTACCTGCACCGGAGTGTAGGAGGCTATCACGGTGCCAAATTGCGCCGCTATCAAGATTTGATTGAACGCGTGCTGCAGCCCGAGCAGCAACAATTTGCGGCCTTGGCGAATTCTGCGGGAATGGATGCAGCGCTGGCGGCGATGCCGGTGCATGCCATGCTCAACGCGCAGTATATCATCTACGACCCTGCGCAACAGCCCATCCCCAATGGAGAGGCACTGGGTAATGCGTGGTTTGCCAATGGATGGTCCATAGCAGATGGCGCGGACGCCGAAATGGCCGCCATGGAATCCTTGACAGATTCGCGCCGTGCCGTGGTACCAGAAGTCCATTCTGATGCCCTTGCAGGAGTGCTGCCTGGAGCGGCGAATGGAGGCCGTGCCGAGCTGGTGTCGTTCACGCCCGATGCTCAGGAATACCGTGTTTCGACGCCTGCCAAGGGTTTGCTGGTGTTCAGTGAGGTCCATTATCCAGAAGGGTGGCAATTGACCATTGACGGCGTACCGGCTGATCTGTTGCGGGTCAACTACGCCCTGCGTGGTGTGGTGGTCCCCGCCGGTGAGCATTCGGTGGAGATGGCGTTTGTCTTGCCTTCGGTCCAGTCCGCGCGCACCATGGCTTCTTTGGGCAGCGGATTGCTCTTGCTCTTTGTCTTTGGCAGTTTGGCCATGGCCTTTTTGGGCCGCGGTACCGTGGAGGAAATCAATTGATGCGGTAGCCGGCTTCCTGCCAACGCTCGCACCATTCGGCCAGCCATGCTCGGCGAGGCTTAAACGGATGTGGCGGTGCCTTTCGAATCATCCAACGCAAAAAAGGCATGGCCAAGGGGAAATTGATGTGCACAAAAGTGGAGAGGGCGATGGGGAAGGCACCGAGGGTGCTCTTGATCTCGAGCGCTGTCCGGCCCATCACCACCCGAACCGCTCCAAGGGAAATGCCCCATGCTATGAATTCAAAGAGCATCCGCTGGTACAGCGCCCGTTCCTTGTTGATTTCAGATTCAAAACCCACGTAGTAAGCCTCGATGGTGCCGCTCCCTCTGTGGTGCATGCCGCACTGGAAACCCACAAGGCGGCCCTCTTGGCGGTAGGTCATGACGGTAAAGTCAGGTCCGAGTTCCTCTGCGAGACGTGCGAAGTCGCGGGCTTCTAACCCCCCCATGACAATGCTCGCCCTGCCATAGACTTGGTCGTAGAGTGCAATGAGCTGTGGTCCCAAGCGCTCGAGCTCGGCTGTTTCGTGAATGCGTTCAACGTCGAGGTCCGCGCTGCGGGTAAGGATGCTCCGCACCTTGGTGCGGGCTTTGGTGCGGAGGGCGGCTTGCCATTGATCCGCAGAGGTCCACGTAGGGTCGAGGGGGACCTCCATCACGGGATCAAAGGTGGCGCGGGCCCATCGTCGGCCCCAGTGGGGCGCCAGGGCGGCGTCCAACTCGGGGCCAAAATCTTTGGCCATCCAAATACGGATGCCCCAGTGCTTGGCGCATTGGTCAAAGGCCTGTTCGACCCACTGAACCTGTTGGGCAGGTGGTATGTCCTCTCGCCATAAGAAGGTGTGCTCGCCACTGCCCAGACCTTGGCCGGCCACAAGGGTTCTAAAGCGGAAGGGCCTCCCACCCGGGTGCATGATGGCTGTGGCGATGCGGACGCCAATGGACACATCCATGTGGTCAGCTGGAGAACGGGATTCAGATTGGACGGCCTGCATGAGAATGCCGCCGAGCCAGGAGCCGTTATTGGCCTTGATCATGCCCAACCTGCATTGGACCTTGCCGTGACCCGACATGGCCTTGAGGTAGCGGCGGTCCAAGTAAGCTGAGCCACCGGGAAAGGCCTCCCATGCTTCCCAAGGAACCTCACTGTATGTGTCGAACCAATGCCAACGGGCCCCCTTCAAATCCGCTGGCGCAAGGGGGCCGATGCCCTCGGTGACTTGGCGGGTGGATAGAGGTCCAGACATGGGGGGCGAAAGTACGCAGTGCATGGTCTGCGGTGCTCTGGCTTCGCATGCTTTGGCATTTAAGGAAAACGCTGTTATGGCAAGAACCGTTGAGGTGATGTGGGCAGTGGGCACGATTTAGAGACCCGGCCAAACCAGTTGTGGCGGTGCCGGGCGGTGAAGCGATATCCTGCCATGCGCAAGGGTTTGGGCAGCATGCCAAAGGCGCTTGCCCAGCCCGTGCGGCCGATCAGTTTGAGCGCTGCTCCTGCTGCAGCCTCCCCGGACAGTACAGCATCTGGCGTCCACAGCACCACGGCATTCTGTTTGTGTGACAGCGCGCCCTGCGTGCGCATCGTTTTTGCTGTGGCCCCGTCGAGAGGGGCGAAACGCAGGGTTTGGAGGGGTGCACTTTCCCATCGAATGAGCCGGCGCACTGCGCCGTGGCACAAAGCGCAGCCCCCGTCAAAAAAGAGGATGGGGCCGGTGCGTTTGGCTTCAGAATTCTCCTCCATCGAAACTGCCCCCTGAACCACTGCCATAGCCTCCGTTGCCTCTGCCCCGTTGTCCGGGTTCGAGCTTGCCGAAAGACCAAGTCACACTGGCATAAATGAAGCGGCTCTGTCGTTTGAAGGTGCCGTCTTGGAAAAAGTCCCTCCCCTCAGAGGTGTACGACCATTCTTGCTGGTCAAACACATCGCTGACGCGCAGCGACCCTTTGACTTTGCCGTCGTAGAAGTCTCTGCTGACGGCCGCGCTGTGGGAGATGTAGCCTTGGAAAGTGCCCTGCGTATACTGGGATGGCGCCCTGTAACGCCCGTTGATTTGCACCTTCCACCCGCCTTTGACAAGGGCCGATACTTGGTAGCCCGCGCTGCCTTGGAAGCCATTGTTGCCGAGGTCCGGCGCCAGGTTGGAGCCGTCGGTTTTTTGATGGTAAATGCTGCCGTTGACGCGCAGTTGGAGGCTGCGTCCTTTGCGCCACATGGCGACGACTTCCAGTCCAGAGTTGGTCTGTCGGGCGAGGTTGACGAACGTGCGGTAGGCAATGCCGGCATCATCGACCTCCACAAACCTGCGGATAACGTCCCGTGTTGTTTTGTAGAACAGTGAGGTCGTGACGGTGAGGGCCTTGGTGGTGAGTTGGTGACCAAACTCTAAACCGTCGGTGTATTCGGGCAGAAGAAAGGGGTTGCCGTAGCGCAGGTTCCGCGGGTCCGCATTGTCGACAAACGGATTCACCTGTCTCCCGCGAGGCCGGTTGACTCGACGGTTGTAGCTCAATACCCATTGGTTGCGGTCGTCCACCGTATAGCTCAGGTTGGTCGAGGGGTAAAAACTGGTGTAGTCGTTCACAAAGGTGGCGTCGCTTCCGCCGAGTTGGGCCAAAACCGCTGCGATGTCTGTGCTGTCCCCTTTGAGCTCAGCGGTGGTGTAGACGGTCTCTCCGCGCCCTCCCACTTGCACGCCCCAGGCGCCAAATTTGCGGCCCCAGGTGACGTAGGCAGCATGGATGTCTTCACGGTATCGGAAGTCATAGGCTTGCACAAAGGGCATTCCTGTGGTGTCTTTCTGCCAGAACTGCTGGTCTTCATTGCTTTCCCGCAAGATGCTTTTGTAGCCCAGTTCAAGTTTCCCGTCGTTGTCCAGCGGTTTCTCGTAGTCGACTTGCAGGGTCGCATTCCAATTTCCACCATCGTTGAGGTTGGCGTTGGAGAGGTAGCCAGGATCGAGTGCCGCATTGGGCAGGTCTTGCCACAGAGAATCTGAAGAAGTGTTGTTGCGCTGAGACCAGCGGGCAAAGGACTGCAACACATGGCGCTCACCGTATTTGTGCTCATAACCCAAGTCGAGGTCCATGGAGGAATTTTCGCTGTTGGACATTCCAAATCGGGTAAACCCGCCGATGGCATCGGTGCTCCAAGATTCCAAGTTCACGACGTCTTCGACTCCTGAGTTGTTGCCTTGGTTGGTCCTGAACCCCATGTTCCATGTGGTCTTTGACGAAGGCATCCAGTCGAGGCCCGTTTTAAAGTTCCAGCTGGAGCGCAAGTTGTCGGTGTAGCTATTGGAAGTCAACACGCTCAAAGAGTCGTACCCACCAGCCAATTCTCCGCCGAAGGCCTGCTCTCGCTCGCTGTCTCCACGGCGGAACCCATTGCGTTGGTTCCAACCAGCATTCACCGAGAAATTCAGCTTCTGGCCACGGATGTTCCCATTAAAGGATCCACTGTGGTTTTCGTTGGTCCCCCAAGTCACGCTGACTTGTCCGTTTTTGCCTTCGAGCTTGTCTTTTTTAAGGATGATATTCAGGATGCCTGCCACGCCTTCGGGGTCGTATTTGGCGGTAGGGCTGGTGATGATCTCGACCCGGTCNATGCTGCTTGCGGGAATTTGTTCNAGCAGGCTTTGGGTCGCGCTGCCTGTCATNCCGCTGGGTCGGCCGTCGATCAGTATGGTGACGTTGCCAGATCCACGAAGGCTGAGGTTGCCGTCGATGTCGACATCGATGCTCGGGACGTTGCGCAACAACTCGGTGGCGTTTGACCCCGCACTATTCAGGTCGTCGCCTACGCGGAACACCTTGCGGTCGATCATCATCTCGAGGCTGGACCTTTGCTCTACGACTTCTGCGGCTTCAAGCGCCCGAATGTTGGGTTCGAGGCGCAGGGTGCCCAGGTCTTGTTCGATGCCGCCTCGTGGGGTCAGTCGGATGTCATTGACCGTTGTCGATAGGTACCCCATGAAGCCAATCTGTGCACGGAAACGGCCAACGGGGATTTCCGTGATGCGGAAACGGCCCTTGTTATCGGTGACTCCACCTGTGATCACCTTGTCTTGGTCAAAGGCCAAAATGCTGATGGTGGCAAACTCAATGGGCGCACCAGAATNGGCATCTTCTACGGTGCCAAAAATGACGCCAATTTTTGGCCGCTCTCCATCAGGACGATTGCCTCCACCGGGCCTTTGGGCGCAAAGGGTGGTGGAAATACAAAGGAGAAGTAGGGTCAGACGCTGTGCCATATCAACAGAACGGTTTAAGTGCTGTGAAGTTCAATGCAAAACAAGGTTCAGAAGCCATGTTGCGATCAGGGCTGAAGGGGTCTGAACACGTATTCAAAGTCATAGGCTTGATAAGGAAGGCGGTATTCGGGCAGTGGAAGCGCGCCCCAGCTGTTGATGCACGCCACACCCGCAGAGGCCCCATCGATGTCCAAGTGAACCTCGTCGGTGGGGTCGAGCAGTCGGAAGTGGCTTTGACGCTCTTCTTTACGCGGCCCCGAATCCAGTTGCTCTGGCGAGAAATTGAGGGCGGTAAAATCAAAGGCCGAGTGTGATTGGAACTCCAGTCCAAAACCCTCGCCGTCATGAAGGCGCAGCCAACGGGCATCGGTTCGGGTGCCATTGTATTGTGGACGGGCGTAGGGTGTTGCGAGTTCGGCAATGGGCAACGTGTATTGCCCCAGCATGGCCGCCTCTTTGCGGTCAGCAGCCGATTCCATGGGGCCGCGTCCATACCATTCGGCCACCTTCATGTTCGCCGGGAGGACCCAATGCTGTCCAAAGCGGTACAAGTTGGGATGTGTGCCGGGTTCAAGTTCATGGTGCCTTCCGGCCAGATCAGGGTCGGACTCTCCTGCAATGGCTTGCATTTTTTGGGTCACTGTGACTGTGCCTTCTATGTTGACGTTGTATTGAACCGTGACCACCGCATCGCCTCCGAGAATGGGACGGGCAAAAGACAATTGCATGCTGCCGTTTTCTTTCCGGTCGTTGGTCATCTTGGCGGGGCCAGGAACATCGAATGGCGCGCGCCATTCTGCCCGGTGCTCCGGCGATCCTGTGCCATAGTCGTTGTCGACAGGAGGGCGCCAAAAATTGGGTCTTGCTCCACTCGTGATGAGGTTGCGATCGCCAATGCGGTAGCCGCTCACTTCTCCAGTGTTTCTGTCCAGCGTGAGGGTGCCTCCGTCAAAACTGAGCACCACATTCCCGCCGTCGACCTTGAGGTTGACCCGGCCCCTTTTTGCCGGTGGTAGCGAGGGATGCCCTGCAGATAGGATGTGTTGGAATTGTGCGAGGACATGTCCGGCGGGCAGCAGGGGTTCTGCTTCGGTCAATGTGGCCTTGAGATTGAACACCGCCTCGGCATCCCCAAATCCTTGGGGCTTTACAGGAATGTCAAGGGCACTGGAGGTGTTGGGACGCAACTTGACAGCAGGAAGTACTCCACTGTCCACCACCCGGCCATTGGCCAGGATGGACCATGCCAAATCGACCACGACATCTCGGAACCGATACTCACTGTCCACCCTCAGTTTGGACCCGTTTTGATCGCCCAATTGAAATTGGAGAGGTTGCTGAACCTGTTTGGCTTCCAACATGTGAGGATGTGGCGTTCCATCGGCCATCACGAGGCCGTTGTTGAGGAAGTTGTGGTCACTCGGCGTGTCTTTGGGACCATAGTCGCCGCCATAGGTCAGGTAGCGTCTTCCGTCTTTCTCCTCCCACAACCCTTGGTCCTTGAAATCCCAGATAAAGCCGCCTTGTAGCCTGGGGTAGCGCCGGTAGAGGTCCCAATATTCCTTGAACCCCCCTAAGCTGTTGCCCATGGCGTGTGCGTATTCGCATTGAATCAAGGGGCGCAGGTCTTCTTTTTGGCGGGCAAAACGTTCCAGGTGCATGTAGTCTGCATACATCGGCACATAGACGTCGGTGTTCGGGGCCTGCTCTGCGCGCTCATAGGTCACGAAACGGCTGGGGTCGGTGGCTTTCACGAAGGCGTAGGTGGCTTCAAAATTCACGCCATTTCCGGCTTCATTGCCCAGCGACCAGCACAGGATGGAAGCGTGGTTGCGGTCGCGGGCGACCATGCGGGCCGTGCGCACAAGGTGGGCGTGTTTCCAATCGGGATTGTTGCCCAGTGTTCGGTCCAAAGCGTAGCCCATGCCGTGGCTTTCGATGTTGGCTTCGTCGACCACATACAGTCCGTATCGGGAGCAGAGGGTGTACCAATAAGGGTCGTTGGGATAGTGCGAAGTGCGCACTGCGTTGAAGTTGTGTGCTTTCAGCGTTTGGATGTCGGCCTCCATCGTGGCCCGATCGATCACATGTCCTGTTTCGGGATGGTGCTCGTGGCGGTTTGTCCCCTTGATGAGCAGGGCCTTCCCATTGACTTTGACGGCGCCATCTTCGATGCGAATGTCGCGGAACCCCACTTCTAGGCGGGTGGTTTCCATGATCTCGGAATTGCTGTCCATCAGGACGATGTCCAATTGATAGAGGTGGGGGGTTTCTGCCGTCCAAGGCCGCACTCCTCTGAGGTTTTGCTGAGACCTGAAGCGCGTGGTGTCTCCTGCAGACAACTTGAGGGGGAGGGTGGCTGAGGTGGTTTCCCGCCCATCTATAGACAGCGTGTATTGTGCCGACCCGATAAACGGAACGCTGCCCAAGTGCGCCACGTCGAGGGCAACAGAAAAATCACCGACGGTGTACTGCTCCTTCAGTCCAGATTGGACATGGACATCGGCGATGTGCACAGTGGGTTTGGCTTGGAGCCATACATCGCGTTCGATTCCTGAGAGCCGCCAAAAATCTTGGCACTCTAAAAAGCTGCCGTCGCTCCAACGGTAAACTTCGAGTGCCACAGTGTTGTCTCCGTTTTGGAGGGCGGCGGTGATGTCAAATTCGGCCGGCAGTTTGGAGCCTTGACTGTAGCCTATGCGCTGCCCATTGACCCACACGAAAAAGGCGGATTTGACCGCGCCGAAGTGAAGGGTGACCTGTTGCCCTTCCCACGATTTGGGNACTTTGAACGTGCGGACATAGCTCCCTACAGGGTTCCAACCGTCCGGGATGTCTGGTGGATTGGGGGTGGCCTGCCAGTAAAACGGATAGGGGTGGTTGGTGTAAATGGGGGTGCCAAAGCCTTCCAATTCCCAATTGGCGGGAACAGGAATGTCGTCCCATTTTTTGACGTTGTAGCCCGAAGCCTCGAATCCTATTGGCCGCTCTTCTGGCGAACGTGACCATTTGAACTTCCAAATGCCGTTGAGGCTTAGGTAGCGGTCGCCATAGGACGGGGAATCTGCACTGGCGTTTTCGGTGCTTGAAGCGGTGTAAAAGGTCGCCCGTGCGGGGAGCTTGTTCTCCTCTACTACGCCGGGGTCTTCAATGTAGGGGCGGAGGGTTTGAGCGGGGACGAATAGAGTTAGGACGGTCAAGACTGACAGCAGGGAGACCAGACGTAAGTGCTTCATGTATTGCTGAATTCGGGTTCTTCCGGCTGTAGGGAAGCCTTTCAAAGTTATGGTTCGAAAAAAGGCAAAGCCATAAAGCGTGTACGATGTACATTGTTTCTCCTGACCCGGTCAATGACACGGGGTCTCCACATCCTTACTACATCATGACCAGCACCTTTTCGGCGCTCGATTACGCCATTTTTATCGGTTATGCCATCCTCATTTTGGGGGTTGGCCTATGGGTTTCTCGCGACAAAAAGGGACACCAAAAAAACGCTGAGGACTATTTCTTGGCGAGCAAATCATTGCCGTGGTGGGCGGTCGGAGCCTCCTTGATTGCGGCCAACATCTCGGCCGAACAGTTCATTGGGATGTCGGGTTCGGGCTTTAAGATTGGCCTGGCCATAGCCTCCTATGAATGGATGGCCGCCTTGACCCTCATCATCGTCGGAAAGTACTTTTTGCCCATTTTCATCGAGAAGGGGCTGTACACGATTCCCGAATTTGTGGAACAGCGTTACTCCACCAACCTCAAGACGATCCTTGCCGTCTTCTGGATTTCACTCTACGTCTTCGTAAACCTCGCTTCGGTTCTCTACTTGGGTTCATTGGCGTTGGAGACCATCATGGGCATTCCCATGATGTATGGCGTGGTGGGTTTGGGGCTCTTTGCCGCGGCCTATTCGCTCTACGGTGGATTGTCGGCAGTGTCGTGGACGGACGTGATTCAAGTGATTTTCTTGGTGATGGGGGGGTTGGTGACAACCTATTTGGCCCTCGATGCGGTGTCCGGCGGAGCTGGAATGTGGGCGGGCTTTGGTGCCATTTATGATGCTGCCCCGGATAAGTTTGCGATGATCCTCGACAAGGACCACCCTGAGTACATGAACCTCCCCGGGATTGGAGTGCTGGTCGGAGGGATGTGGGTGGCCAACATCTATTACTGGGGGTTCAATCAGTACATCATCCAAAGGACGCTGGCGGCCAAGTCGCTCAAAGAATCACAGCGGGGCATCCTCTTTGCGGCGGGCCTCAAACTCATTCTCCCTTTGATTGTGGTCATTCCGGGCATCGCAGCTTACGTGATGACCCAAGATGCTGCAGTGATGGCTGGTCTTGGTGAGGCTGCGATGAACAAGCCTCCTACAGGAGCCAATCCAGACTTTGCCTACCCTTGGTTGTTGCAGTTCTTGCCAACAGGGCTCAAGGGGCTGGCTTTTGCAGCCCTTGCTGCGGCGATTGTGTCCTCTCTCGCTTCCATGCTCAATAGCACATCGACCATCTTCACGATGGACATTTACAAGCCGTACATCAATCCCGAAGCAGATGACCGGGCCACGGTGCGGATGGGCCGTATTTCGGCTACAGTAGCGTTGATTGTGGCCTGCATTATGGCGCCACTTCTCGGCGGTATTGATCAAGCATTCCAGTTCATTCAGGAGTATACAGGCGTGGTGAGTCCAGGCATCTTGGCGGTGTTCATCTTGGGGTTGTTTTGGAAGAAAACGACGAATCGAGGAGCCATCACGGGTGCGTTGGTGTCGATTCCGATCGCGATGTACTTCAAGGTGGCCCCCAAAGGCTGGTCCGATAGCGCGCTGTTTATGGACTTGCCTTTCTTGGACCAAATGGGCTTGACAACCTTACTGACGATGTTGGTCATTGCATTGGTGAGCCAATTTGATGGCAAGGGTGCCGACGATGCGAAGGGCATCTCTTTGTCGCGGAGCACGTTTGCGACAGAGCCGCTCTACAACATCGGTGCCTTTGCTGTGCTGACTGTTTTGGCGGTGCTTTACGCCTTCTTCTGGGGCTGATCATCGGCCCCGCCCGGGCCAGTCTTTGTGGACCACAAAACCGCGGGAAATTTCTTCCCAGCCGGTGTCTCCCTCAATGACCACAGCGCACATGAGCGCCTTGTGGGTTCGTGAGAAGTGGTCGTGCAACACCGCCTCAAGCCGGCTCCAATGCAGGGGCGGGTCACTCTCCGTGGGGTGGAATTTCCCCAGCCAACGTCCTTTGGGCAGTGGAAGGATGCGCACATGGTCGCTGCCCATCACGTCGTGGGCTTCGTGAGGCTTGCACCACCATCCAGCGGCATATTGAGGATGTGCCCATTGCGGAGCCCGGTGGCGGTTGAGGCGGGTGTGGTGATGGAAGAACCACCCTTTCATGAGCAGGACAGGTTCTGGTGTTGCAATGCGCTCTGAACGCATGAACTCGCGGGCAGGTGTGAGTTTGCTGGCGGCCAATTGGTCTACCAACTTGTCCATTTTTCCGGCGAGGGTGTCATGTCGACCTGACGGTCCAATCCAATTCGGCCAGGCGGCCCCGTCCTCTGCCGCGAGGTAGAATTTGCTGGCCACTTCCATGTGCAGCGTGCGGCCTCGATGGAGATCCTCCACTAAAAAATCGAGCTCGCCAATGGTGCGCTTTTCGGATTGAAGCTGAACGCTGTGCGCGCGCAGACGGAAATGTGGGCTGGATTCGAGCCAAAACGCCACCAAGGCTTCGAAGTGTTTGCCCAAAAGCTGGCCTCCGGGCTCCAAAATGTGCGGGGGGAGCGGAGATTGGCCCATCACCAGTTCCGAAGCCCACTGCTCAAAAAGCGGCAAATCGGCGTCGAGTGCGTCTTGACACCACCGATCGTCGAGCACTTGGAAGTCCAAGTCGGGATGGTGCGCCATCAAAGGAGCCGACCCTACGGCCCAACGCAGCCGCATTAATGCGGCGAGGGCTTGGGGTTGTTCGGCCAAAGGGCCGCGCCATCGATGGAGCCAGGGGTCTTGCACGCTGCGAAATTCTACCTTCGCAACCGAAAGCCATGAGAACTGTTGCTCAAATTCCCCATCGCGCGATGCGCATTGTCGTTCAGGAATGGAACGAGAAGTATCACGTGCAGTTTGTCTGGGGCCCATTGGAACAGACCTATCGCCTGCCTGTAGAGGGTTCTGGAGGACTCAAAGCGGTACAAGAATTTGCGCAGCGGCTCATTCCAGAGGTGGAGCAGGTGTTTCTTTCCATGAAATCCGCGCGGAGCAATGCGCTGTCGACCGGATCTACAGACCAACCCCAGTCATGACGACAGCAGAAGAAAAGCGCGACCAGCACATCGTAGAGTACATCTTGTATGTCTGGCAAATGGAGGACCTCGTGCGCGCGGTCAACCTGGATTTGGCGGCCTTGCGGACGCACCTGTCATCGGCTTACCAAGGAGACCGATTGGAAGCTGAACTCAAGTGGTTTGCAGACTTGATCCAATCCCTTCGCCGCGAAAAAAAGACGGCCAAGGGGCACGTCGGATCGCTGGATGAGGTCATGATTGAGCTGACTTACTTACACCGGACTTTGTTGGATGTCCTCAAGGACGAGGAGTACAAAGCAGCGGTAGACTCGGCCAAGCCACACATCGAGGAAATGGCCAAGAGGGGCGAGCCGACTGGAACCGAAGTGGAGTCCATGTTGGTGGCCCTCTATGGGTGGCTGGTGCTGCGCATGGGTGGAAAGACCGTTTCTGCGGACACGCAAGAGAGCCTGGGGGTCATCCGCGATTGGGCCAATATTCTGGGCAACCGTTTTGTCCGGATGCGGTCCGGCGACCTCTGAGGCTGGACCTTAACTCGCTTTTCTCCTGTTTTTAGGGAGGGAAGGCGAGATGGACTTTGTGTTGTTTTGCTTGCTGCGCAGCATGGATTGCTTGGCAGCGGTATGCTCCGATGTGCGCAGCGTCAGCAGAAATCTGGCGAAGCTGTCTACCCAATCTCCTTGGGCCGTTCCTTTTGACACCCAACGCACTTGACGTCCAGTATCCAGTAGACTCGCCAATTCGGCGGAGTCTGGTTCTGGATTTACCAAGAAAATGGACCGTGAGTCTAGGATGGCTTGCCCGATGTTGGCCGTAATCAGTACTTCCGTGGCAGGGCCTACTTCGCCTGGCCAGGTCTCTTCGAGTTGAAGATCCAGGGCCGGGAGGATGTCGTCCAGTCCGGCAAATAATTCTGGCAGTGCGGCGAGCGCATTGGGCAGAATCTCAATGTTGAAAGTGGGGGAGGTTAAAAGCATCTCATGAATCCTTACGCAAGCTTTCATCAAAGGTTGCGCTCCTGACTCAGGATATTTTTAGACATCCACTGTGGGACGTGGATAAGCTGTTCAAATGGCGGTGAAACGCAGGGCTTCTCTGGAGACATTCATACAATGTCGACGCCCCCATTTCGCGCTGTAAAGTTTTGTCTCTCTAGTCCAGAGGGGCAGGAGGCGTGGCGGGCATTTTCCCGAGTAAATCCAGCGCCTTTGGATGCGAGTCTCCTGGAGGGTCAGTGGAGAGAGTGGTTCAAGTGCAGCCACCCCGGGGGGTCTTCAAAGCACGCAACGTCGGCGTTTTCTGCCAGAGAAGGGAGCAGCCCCACAGGCCGTTATGGGACGGTGGCATGGTATCCGTGGCGCAAGAAAGCGGTTCTTTTGTTGGAGGAGTCTGAATTTATTGAGGTTCGCACCAACCGCAATCGCAATAAGATTCGGAGCGAGGAGCAACAGGAATTGTCCATGAAGTCGGTGGGCGTTGTGGGAATGTCCGTGGGACGCAGTGTGGCGATCGCGATGGCCATGGAGCGTGTGATTGGCCGTTTGCATTTGGCCGATTCCGACACCATAGAGCTTTCCAACCTCAATCGCATTCCGGCTTCGGTGTTCGAGCTGGGCGATTCTAAGCTGATTTCTACCGCGCGTGCCATAGCGGAAGTGGACCCTTACCTGGAAGTGGAGGTGTGGCCCATGGGGTTTGTGCCGGAGGTGATGGAGGAGTTCCTGGGTGGTTTGGACCTGGTGGTCGACGCTTGTGACGCCCCATCGGCCAAAGCACTGCTGAGGTTGGGAGCACGTGACCGCCGCATGTCCTTGATCATGGAAACCAACGACAGGGGTTTGCTGGACATTGAGCGTTACGACCTTGAGGAAACCGAAGACTTTTTGCACGGAAGGCTCACGGCCGAGCAATTGACGGAGTTGGCTGGTGGCGGCGTTTGGACGCCTGAACTTCTGGACGCATTTGTGGACCTGTCTTCTATCAGCGATAGGGCCAAAGAGAGCCTTGGAGAGGTAGGGAAGACCCTTGTAGGGTGGCCGCAGTTGCACAGCGATGTGGCCATTGGTGCCGGAATGGCCGCCTCTGTGGCGCGCCGCATTTTATTGGGGGAAGACCTCGCAGATCAACGTATCAGATTCGATTTAAATGAGCAGCTCTCCATCGCACATACCGCGTGAGGCGGTTGACGTTGCCCGTGGCCTACGGGAAGCGACGTTGCATGTTTTTTCGTCGTCGGATGACCTGGATTTGTCCAGACGTTTTGCTGAAGGACACAAAGCTGTTCTGAGTGCGTCGGGCATCTCGAATCTCACCTCCTTTGGCGAAGAATGGGTCGGAGACCCCGACACCACGTTGTTTTTGCTCACCTGCCAGAATGAGGAGGTGTTGCTGAGTGGAATGCGGCTGCAAAAGCGACAGCGCCATCACGCCTTGCCATTGGAGCGGGCAGTGGGCGACGAACATCCAGAAGTGCTGGCTGCATTGGATGCAGTGCAAGAAGAAGGATGTGCAGAGTTTTGTGCATTGTGGAGCCGAAGAGAGGCGGCCATGGCAGGAATCGGTATGTTGCCCATGGCTTGCGTGGGGTTGGGTCTGATGCCAAGACTGGACATTCGCCACGGTTTTGCTTTCATGGGGGTCAACATGCGTCCCATCCAGCGGGAGTTGGGCTTTTCAATCAAAACCAGTTGGGGTGACGATGGTGTTTTTCCATACCCTGCGCCCCCCATCCGATCTGAGATTGGACACTTCATGTTTCCGGAGAGCATAGAAAATGCGGCGCCGGATGTCCAAGCACTGATTCGGCGTTCGGCAGAGGAGCCGAGCCACGTCCATTCGATTGATGGCCGTTTTCATCCGATCAGTTATTCCATAGAGAATCATTTGATTTGATGCGTTTTGGCCCGCCATATGGACGGGTGAAGGTGCCGCTGTGGGCATTCCTTTTAATGGCTGTTGCCGCACTTTCGGGGTGTGGTTCAGGCTCGGGAACGGCTGTAGATGCTTTGGTTCTTGAAGCGGTAGAAGATCCCTCGGGGACCTTGCGTCCTGAGCAGGTCCATTTGAAGCAAGGGGGGGTGGAACGCTTGGAAGGGGCCCGGCCCAACTTGGGCTCTACTGACGCAGCTTACTGGGTGCGCGTTTCTGGATGGCAAGGCGCTCCGCGCAATGCCCGTGTGGTGCTCGACAATCCCACCTTGGATTCCATTGATGTGTTCACATTGAATGGTGCGCGCGTGTTGGGTTCCGTTCGCTCTGGAGCAGCCTATGGCAATCCGGAAGATTTGATTCCATCGTTTGCATTGCCCCTTAATGAGGCGCACGAACTTTGGTTCAGGGTCCGCAGTACCAAGCCCTTGTTGTTGCCGTTTTCTTTGACACAAGTGGACCGCGTGGAGGCCACACGCCGCCGACGTGATTTGGCAGTGGCCCTGTACACCGGGATGGTCCTGGCCATTCTCATCTACAACACCTTCTTGGCGTTTACTACGGGTCAAAGGGCCTATTTCAGTTACCTCTTTGTGGTGCTCACTGTGGGCTTGGTTCAATGGTGTTTTAATGGCTATGACCGCTTGATTTGGGGCGATTTTTCTTGGATGGCGGTCAATGGTCTCGCTGTCATGGGGGCTTTAAGTGGTTTGGCGGCGTTGGTTTTTGCCCGGCACTTTCTAGAGGTGCGCCGTTACACGCCCCGCTGGAATCTGATGATTACGCTGTTGTTGTGGGTGTACGCTGCGGCTTTGATCTCTGCTTTTTTGGGCATGCCGAGTGTCGCCTATAACCTCGTCAACCTCGGAGCACTTTCGGCTCCTGCGATGCTGATATTGTCCATTGTCAGTTGGCGGAAGGGCAACCCCTCTGCGCCTTGGTATTTTGTGGCGTGGAGCATCTTCCTGGTGGCGGTCACGATGCAAGCCTTGCGTGATTTTGGCGTGATGTCCTCGACCCCCATGGCTGCGGCCTTATTGCCCATAGGAACGGTATTGGAGATGCTCCTTTTGAGTTTTGCCTTGGGCAACCGCATCAATGTGCTCAAACGCTCGAGTGATGAGGCCAATGCCAAGGCCTTGGCTGCTTCTTTGGAAAACGAGCGCATTGTGAAGGAGCAGAATGCGGAATTGGAGGCCCGGGTGCGCGAACGTACCGAGGACTTGGCCAAAGCCAATAGCGGGTTGTCCAATGCGCTGCATGATTTGCAAGGGGCGCAGGACCAGCTGATTCAAACTGAGAAGCTGGCTTCTCTGGGTCAAATGACGGCGGGCATTGCGCACGAGCTGAACAACCCGATCAATTATGTCCAATCCAATGCCACTTCGTTGAGGCGGGATTTGGAGGAGCTCATTCAGGTCATTGAAGCCCATGTGGCGGCCCTGTCTGGACTGGCAAGTGATGCGCCCGACGGCATGGAGTTGTTGGCCAAGGCTCAGGATATGGCCCGTACACTTGATCTCAGTTTCCTGATCGAAGAAAGCCGTCAATTGATCCAAGGCATTCTCGATGGAGCGGACCGCACCGCGCACATTGTAGGAGGTTTGCGCGTATTCGGCAGAATGGATGGCGACAATCTGGTGGCTGCGTCTTTGGGTGAGTTGCTCGAAGCATCCATTACGGTGCTCGGAGATCGGGCCCGCAGCAAAGCGAAGCTGAACGTTGATTTAGAGGAAGGGCTCCCTCCATTGTGGTGCCAGAGCGGAAAGCTGAGTCAGGTCTTTATGAATATTATTGTCAATGCGGTGCAGGCCACGGAGTCCCGTTGGCAGGATGTGGAGGACCGCAAGGTGGAGGTGGGCTTGATCGGAGTCAAGGATGGAGCGGGCAAACTCCAGGCCCTGAAGGTGTTCATCCGTGACAATGGAACGGGCATGGATGAGGTCACGCGGCAGCGCATATTCGACCCATTCTACACCACCAAGGACGTTGGCAAGGGAACCGGATTGGGGTTGAGCATTGTCAAGGGCATCTTAGATGATCACGGGGCAGAGGTGCGCGTAGAGAGCGCAGTGGGAGAGGGGACTGAGTTTCAGTTGCTGTTCGCCATCGATGCTATGAAGGGCGGTGGGACGCAGGATAGAAATGAAGCGGCATGACACTTTTAAATGCGAGACAACATGGCTGATGAGATCATTCGCGTACTGTACCTCGACGATGAAGAGGCAAACCTGTTTTCTTTCAAGGCGGCCTTCCGCAGGGAGTTCGAAGTGCATACTTGCATAGAGCCTCACCAAGCGGTGCGCTTGATGGATGAGCATGAATTTCACGTGGTCTTGAGCGATCAGCGCATGCCGCGCATTAGCGGTGTGGAGTTCTTTGAACTGGTGATGCCGGATCATCCCGACGTCAGTAGGGTCTTGGTCACAGGTTATGCCGATACCGATGCGGTTGTCGACGCGATCAACAAAGGGCAAGTCTATCGTTTTGTCTCCAAGCCTTGGAACGAAGAGGAGTTGCGCACGGTGATTCGCTCGGGCTACTACTTGAACCGATCAAGGGTTCAGAATGCCGAACAAGGCGCAGAGGTGCTGGCGATGTTGGAAAAGCTCGCGGGCCAAGTGGAAGCTTTGGACGGTCAATTGGCGGCGGGAACACCCGAAGCCATTTCTCGGGTGCAGCAGGAGCTGAGAAATTTGCGCGAAGGGGTGCTTCAGGAGCGTGAGCGGTATGCGCAATGGATGGACCGCTTGGGAAAATGAGGGGATTGATCACAACATCCGTTCGCGGTTTTCGATATAGCGTTATAACAACACTAACTTCCTTTTAAATGTCTAAATCACGCGAGTTCTGGCTGGTAGATGACAACGAAATTGACCGCGTTGTCAATGGTCGTTTGGTCGAAGCTGCTTTTGGTGGCTCCGTGAGAAAATTCAAGGATGGTCCCACTTTTTTGGAAGCGCTGGCGGCCGATGCTGGCGTCGAAGAAGACGATCTGAGGTCGGGTTCCGCTTTAGAAGCTGGTGGTGTGGTCGTTTTGCTCGATATCCGAATGCCAGGCCTGGATGGCTTTGGCGTTTTGGAGCGCATGGAAATGTATCCCGTGACAGCGCTGTCAAAGCTGACGGTCTTTATGCTCAGCGCCACATTGGACCCCGAGGAACTCAGCCGCGCTGAAGGCCACCCCATCGTAGAGGCCTTGTTGCCCAAACCTTTGGACATCCACCAACTCCGCGGCTGGATGGAACAAGTAGGCGGCTAACAGCCTTCGCCCTTAGAGGTACTTGAAGTCCTCGCCGGGCTGGATGTTCTGCAGGGTTTCGTAGATCAGGCGGATGCAGTCTTCTACGTCTTGCTTGTGCACCATCTCTACGGTGGTGTGCATGTACCGCAAAGGCAGGGAGATCAAAGCACTGGGGACACCTTTGTTGGAGTACGCAAAAGCATCGGTGTCGGTGCCAGTGAAACGGCTGGCAGCCATGCGCTGCAGTGGAATCTTGTTGTTGTCTGCGGTGTCGATGATGCGCTGGAGCAGGTTGTTCTGTACAGCGGGACCATATGTGACACCAGGACCCTTGCCGGCGGCGACATCCCCTTGGTCGATCTTGTTCATCATGGGCGTGTGGGTGCAGTGGGTGACGTCGGTGACGATGGCCACATCGGGTTGGATCCGCTCTGCAATCATTTGCGCACCGCGCAGCCCGATTTCTTCTTGCACGCTATTGGTGATGTACAAGCCAAACGGCAAGTCCACTTTATTCTCTTTGAGCATGCGGGCCACTTCGGCAATCATGAAGCCGCCTGCTCGGTTGTCGAGGGCACGTCCCACATACCATTGCTTGTTCAGCATCATGTAGGTGTCCTCATAGGTCACCACACACCCCACATGGATGCCCATTTTCTCGACTTCGGCCTTGTCCTTGGCACCGACGTCCAGGAAGATGTTTTTGAGGGTAGGGGCCGCTTCTTTGCCTGCGGTCCTTGTGTGAATCGCCGGCCAACCGAAGACGGCTTTGACGGTGCCATCCTTGGTGTGGATGTCCACACGCTTGGAAGGCGCAATTTGGTGGTCGCTGCCACCGTTGCGCCTCAGGTAGATGAACCCGTCGCTGGTGATGTAGTGAACAAACCAGCTGATTTCGTCGGCATGGGCTTCGATGACGACTTTGTATTCGGCCTTGGGATTGATCACACCGACTACAGTACCGTAAGTATCTACGATGTGCTCGTCGATGTAGGGCTTGATGTAGTCCAGCCACATCTTCTGTCCTTCACTTTCAAATCCTGTGGGTGAAGGGTTGTTGAGGTACGCCTCTAGGAATTGCTCCGAGGCACGGTTGATGATCTTCTTCTTGGCCATATCGAATGCGAATGTAGGTCTGCGCAGTTGGGCTCAGGTGTTATGGGGCATGTGTTGTTTCGCTCTGGATTGTCGAAATCTGAGTGCGTTTCTTGAGACCATGATCTGCGATGATTCTGTAACGGATTGCCTTGGGCTGCCGACCCAAGGATGGGGTCCATTCTTGATTGCGGATGTGTTCAGGCATCGACCCGTTGCGTTGTGCTGATTGCTGAGTTGCGCTTGCTTGAAGGTGCGGTTCATAAGATGAGTGGGGTCGATGGAGGCTATATATGGGGGGGTGCCTTCTGAAAGAGGTGAGGGCGTGAATTATGTAAACTATTGATATAGTGCAAGATATCTGT
>JGI20160J14292_10001427_pt1 | contig 19928 bp, 18 predicted proteins | sample COG_10_FD_14292 | JGI IMG/M metagenome (IMG submission 14292) | reverse complement strand
TTGTTGGCGCTGAGAATGTGGGTCGAGGATGTGAATGCAAAGGGTGGCCTGCTAGGTCGCCAAGTCGAGTTCACTTACTACGACGACCAAGGTAATCCCGCGAATACCCCCGGAATTTATACAAAGTTGTTAGATGTGGATAAGGTCGATCTGTTGATCGCGCCGTATGCCACAGGCCCCACAGCACCCATCATGCCGTTGGTGAAACAGCGTCAAAAATTGCTGATGGGTAACTTCTCGTTCCAAGTGAACGCGAAGACCAAGCATGACATGTGGTTCAACAACGCGCCTTGGAATACGGCGGAAGGCTGGGCGAAGGGCTTCATGGAGGCTGGCAAGGCCTCTGGTGCCAAGACAGTGGCCATCTTGGCTGAGGACGGGGAGTTTGCGCAAAACCTAGCTGACGGCGCGCGTCCCTACTTCAAGTCACTGGGTTTGAACGTCGTTTATGACCAGAACTACCCACCGACCACCAAGGACTTCTCATCGCTGGTTCGCTCTATCCGTGCGTCAAAGGCTGAGATCGTGTTTGTTGCTTCCTACCCTGCGGCGTCTTCAGCGATTGTGAATTCAATCAATGAGATTGGCCTTGGCTCGCAAGTGCAAATTGTGGGTGGTGCCATGGTGGGCTTGCAGTTCACACCCATCGCGGTCAACTTGGGTAGCAAGCTGAATGGTATTACCAACTACCACGTGTATGTGCCCGGTATGCCGCTGCCAGGTGTGGAGTCCTTCCTGCAGCGCTACACCCCACGTGCGAAAGCCGAGAAGATCGACGAGTTGGGTTACTACCTGCCGCCTTTCAACTACGCGATTGGCGAAATGCTTGAGCAAGCCATCAACGCCACCAAGAGCATTGACGACCGCAAATTGGCCGACTATTTCCGTAAAAACGAAATGAAGACCATCGTGGGCCCCGTGCGCTTTGATGCGAATGGCGAGCGTGCAAACGTGCGCTTGGTGACGGCACAGTTCCGCGGTATCAAGAACAAGGACCAGGAGCAGTTCCGTAACTCAGGGAAGCAGGTCGTTCTCTCTCCAGCTGCTGATAAAACGGGTGAATTTATTTACCCCTACTCAAAAGCTGCCGACGCTAAGTGATATTGCTTAACGGTATTTGACCCAAGCTGGGGGTGAGATTCTCACCCTCAGCTCGCTCTGGTTTATAAATAATGTTCTTCTCATTTGAGCTTTTATTCGAAGCGATACTGTTTGGCCTTTTACTCGGCTGCTTTTACGCGGCAGTGAGTTTGGGTTTGTCGGTGGCTTTTGGATTACTGGATGTGCCGCACGTCGCACACCCCGCCTTACTTGTTGTGGGCTCCTACGGTGCCTACATGCTGGGCGACTGGGGTATTGACCCACTGGTCGCGGGCTTTTTATTGATGCCGGTTTTTTTCTTGGTCGGTATGTTGCTTTACCGGTTTTATTACGAGACCTTTGAGCGTCGTGGCAATGCTGCGGGTGTCAACGGTTTGGCTTTTTTCTTTGGTGTCGCCTTCATCATTGAGGTGCTACTGGTTGTTGCGTTCGGTGTCGATCAGCGATCAGCTGAAGCGGATTACATTGGCGAAAGTTTGCGCTTGGGTGATTTGCGGTTGCCGTACCGCTTGTTAATCGCCGCTGCTGTCGCGTTGGTCTTGACCGTGGTATTGAGTAACTTTTTCTCACGAACGTTTGTAGGACGTGCGATCAAGGCGGTTGGACAGGACGAAGGTGCGCTTCGATTAATGGGCGCTGACCCCGTAAGAATCAAACAATTGGCTTTCGGTATCGCGACCTCGGTGAACGCGCTTGCTGGCGCCATGCTCATCATTGTCAGCCCGGTAGAGCCCACCATGGACCGCATTTATATTGGCCGCACGTTCTGCGTGGTGGTCTTGGCTGGCATGGGCAGTATGAAGGGTACGCTGGCCGCCGGCTTGGTGCTGGGCGTAACGGAGTCGATTGTGCTCACTCTATTTGGTGCATCTTGGGCCACGGCTGTCGCCTTCGGCTTATTGCTAGTGATGCTCGGTGTCCGCCCACAAGGCCTTTTTGGCAGGTAAGGAAACATGAAATTCTGGATCGTTTCGGCCTTGGCCATATTGTCAGCGGTAGCGTTGGCGCTCTCGGGTGCGAATGAGTACCTTTTCTTTGCTGGTTTTGTCGTTCTTCAGGCCATTATTCTCGCGACGGGCTGGAACATCTTAGGGGGATACGCGGGCTACGTGAACTTCGGTGTGCCGGGCTTCGTTGGTGTGGGGGCTTACACCGCCCTTGCGCTGCATCTGCTTGTTGGCGCTCCGCTAATCGTTCAGATTGTGGCGGGTGCGGCGATGGCGGCGCTGTTGGGCTTGGCGGTCGGGGTGCTTACCTTGCGCTTGCGGGGAATTTTCTTTTCTATCGCAACCATCGCGGTGGTCTTTATCCTTGAAGCGGTGGTGATGAACTCACGGTTTTTGGGCGGTGCGACGGGCATACAGCTCACGCGTCCCGATGACGTGTGGTTGTTTGGCACTTACACACGCATGCTGTTTGTGATGATGACGCTCATGGCGGTCGTTGCGTTGTCGGTGGCACGATACGTTCAAAACTCGTATATCGGACAAGGCCTGCGGGCCGTGCGTGACGCAGAGGAGGCCGCGGAGTGCTCGGGCGTGCCGACACTGAAAGTGAANCTNATTGCCTGTGCGATTTCGGGTGCTCTGCTGGGTGTCGCTGGCGCGCCCATGCCGATGTACCTGAGTTATATCGAGCCCCTGTCGACCTTCAATTTGCACTATGCCGTGATTGCTTTGGCGATGCCGATTATTGGTGGTACCTCACACTGGATAGGTCCATTGATCGGCGCTTTGATACTGGGTACCTTACAGCAGATCGTGACCGTCACCATTTCAAGTGAACTGAACGTGCTTGTCGTGGGTGTGTTGTTGGTTGTTTTCGTGGTTGCCGCACCTGACGGCGTGATTGGATTGGTTAAAAAATGGAAAACATCCTCGAAGTAAAAGGGGTCGGGAAAAACTTCGGTGGTTTCACGGCGCTGAGTGATGTCAACTTATCGATCCGAAAAGGCGAGCGCCTTGGCCTGATTGGACCCAACGGCTCGGGCAAGACGACGTTGATCAGTTGCATATCTGGCGCGCTACAAAACGACGGAGGCACCATACGTTTCAATGGAGAGTCTATTGAAACGCTTCCCGCTTATGCAAGAACGCGCCGTGGCATCGCCCGCAGTTTTCAGATTCCAAGGCCTTTTGCGAGCATGACCGTGTTGGAAAACCTGATGGTGCCGCTTGCGTATGTTGGCGGCTTAAGCGGGTCCAAAGCGCGCGCGCAGGGACTTGAGATTCTGGATGAAATGGGACTGGCCGAAAAGGCAGAAAGCAGTTCGGCATCGCTGTCACAAGTGGAATTGCGAAAAATGGAATTGGCCCGTGCGATGGCAGCCAAGCCACAACTACTTATTTCTGACGAGGCCATGGCGGGTCTGTCGGGTAGTGAAGTTGACGACGTGCTTGATATCTTGATTAAGTTAAACAAGCAGGGCATCACCATCATCATGATCGAGCACATCATGCATGCCGTGATGCGGTTTTCGGAGCGCATCATCTGCTTGGATGCGGGTCAAATAATCTGTGACGGTGATCCAAAGACCGTTGTTGGCAATCCACAAGTTCAGAGGGCTTACCTTGGCGATTAAATTAGACATCACCGATATTGCTGCCAGCTACGGCGCGGTTCGCGCGCTGCACAGCGTCAGCTTGAATATCAGCCAAGGCCAGACGGTGGCTTTGCTTGGCACCAATGGCAACGGCAAAAGCACGTTAATGAAGTGTGTGATGGGTATGGTCAGACCAACCCAAGGCAGCATTAACCTCGAGATTGACGGCGCCCATTACGATCTCACCAAGTTATCGACCCAAGAGATCGTGAACTTGGGCGTGGCGATGGTGCCCGAGGGACGACGCTTGTTCCCCAAGTTAACCGTCGAAGAGAATTTGTTGCTTGGCGCCTACCGAGATGCGGCGCGCTCCCAAATTGTCGACAACCTCGCTTTTTGTTTTGAGGCGTTCCCCTTGCTTGCGGAGCGACGTAGCCAACTTGCGGGCTCGATGTCAGGTGGGCAGCAGCAGATGCTGGCGATTGCGCGTGCCCTGATGTCATCGCCAAGGTTGCTGCTGGTGGATGAGCCGTCTGTTGGCCTGTCGCCTTTGTTGGTTTCTCAGACCATTACAAAGTTGAAAGAGCTGAAAGATCGCTATGACCTCACGGTGTTAATGGCGGAGCAGAACTTTAATCAGGCGATGCGTATTGCCGATTACGGTCACATTATTGTGCACGGTGAGATTGTCTTCCATAGCGACGTGGAGTCCCTGAAAGAGAACGAGTTGGTCAAGAGTTTCTATCTGGGTGTGACCCAATAATTAGGAGTTTCTAACATGAAGGCACCTGCTTTCGATTACGTGAAACCCAAGAGCCTGAACGAGGCCTTGGGGTACTTGAAGCAGTATGGTTCTGGCGCCCAGGTACTGGCGGGCGGTCAAAGTTTGATGGCCATCATGAACCTCGGCTTGGCGATGCCAGAGGTGCTGATCGACATCACGGGCTTACCAGGGCTAACCGATATCACCGTCACGGAAGAGGGCGTTCGTGTGGGTGCACTGGTCACCCATGCCACGCTGCAACACAGCCCAGTGATTGCCAAGCACGTGCCGTTGTTGTGGCAGTGCGTGCCGCATGTCGCCCATTTAGCGATACGCAACGCGGGAACGTTGGGTGGCAGCATCGCGCTTGCAGATCCGGCTGCGGAATATCCCGCTGTTGTCTTAGCGTTGCAAGCAACCATCACGCTACAAGGACCCCATGGCGTGCGAGATGTGGCGGCAGACGATTACTTTTTGGGTTTGTATGAGACGGCTAGAGCAGAAGATGAATTGCTGGTGGCCGTCACCTTCCCAAAGGTGAAAGACAGCGAAGTGATGGTGTTTGATGAACTGACACGTCGGCGCGGTGATTACGCATTGTGTGGTTTGGCGGCGGCCTTTGATGTATCGGGTGGCGTCATACGCGCGGCGCGATTGGCGTATCTGTCTATGGGGGACACCCCCGTTCTTGCGCCAACGGCGGCGGCGGCGCTGATGGGTAAGGCACCCAGTGAAGAGACGATAGCAGCGGCAGAAATAGCGCTGATAAACGACCTCTCACCACGCAGTGACTTACATGGATCGGTAAACGGCAAGCTGCATTGGGCCAAGGTGTTATTTGGCCGCAGTGTTCGCCAGTTGGGGAAGAGCGCATGAGTGAAAAACGGTGTGATATTTCAGTAATGGTGAACGCGGAGCGCGTTGAACGCCCGGTGTTGGTTCGGCAGCACTTGGTCGACTTTTTACGCGAGGAGCTTGACTTAACAGGCTCCCATCTCGGCTGCGAGCATGGGGTGTGCGGGGCCTGCCAAGTAATGGTCGATGGTCAGGTTGTGCGCGGATGTTTGACACTGGCGGTGCAAACCGACGGCAAGCATGTGGAAACGATCGAGGGCTTGAGTGAGTCTGGTGTGTTGGCTGATCTGCAAGAGGCTTTCTTGAATCACAACGCCTTGCAATGCGGGTTTTGTTCTTCCGGCATGCTCTTGAGTGCATTGAATATTGTGAGGCACTATCCCGATGCCTCACGTGAGGATATTCGAGACCACATCAGTGGAAATTACTGTCGGTGTACGGGTTATCAAGCGATTGTGAATGCGATTGAGTCGGTGTTGCTTAAGAACCGGTCAGCCGCTGTTGTAGGGGTGTCGTCATGAATGCACGAATGGAGTTACCAGCAACAACGCATGACACCACGCAAGTGGCCAATGGGTATATTGGAAAGTCTTCTCCGCGCACCGGTAGTAAGCGCTTATTGCAGGGGCGGGGTGCCTATATTGATGACATGCGCTTGCCGCGTTTGTCACATGTTGTCTTTGTGCGCAGCCCGCACGCCCATGCACTGATCAAGTCGATTGACCTGTCCGAGGTGCGTAAACAGACTGGCGTGATTGGGGCGTTCACGGGTTCTGAGATTGCCGAGTATTGCACGCCTTGGGTGGGCGTCTTGGGCCACCTCAAGGGCATCAAGTCAGCACCGCAACACGCGGTTGCGATTGATCGTGCGTGTTGGCAAGGAGAGCCGGTTGCGGCGATCGTTGGGCAGACGCGTCGACAGGCGGAAGATGCACTGCAGTTCGTGAAAATAGAGTATGAGTTATTGCCGGTCATTGTGGAGATGGCCGATGCCCTGAAAGGCGACTATGTGATTCACCCGGAGTTAGGTGACAACATTTGCTTTCAGCGTGAATTGAAAACAGACGACTTCGATGAGACCTTCGCACAGGCCGATGTGATCGTCGAAAAAACCTACACATTCGCGCGCCACACGGGGGTGACGAACGAACCGCGTGCGGTTTTGGCTGATTACCAGCCAGCCGATCACAGCCTAACGGTCTATCAAGCAACCCAAGCACCGCACATGATGCAAGATATCATGTCGCGTCACTTGGGGATACCCGAGTCGCAGGTGCGTATCGTCTGTAAAGACGTTGGCGGCTCCTTTGGGATCAAGGTGCACGTCTATCCCGATGAAATGGCGACGGCAGCCTTGTCTGTCATGTTGAAGCGGCCCGTGAAGTTTATGGCGGACCGCATCGAATCGTTTCTGAGTGACATCCATGCGCGTGAGCACATTGCAACGGTTCGGATGGCGTGTACCAAAGACGGCGACATTTTGGGTTTTGATCTAGATGACCTAACAGGCATTGGTCCCTACTCGGTGTACCCGCGCACCAGTGGTATCGAGGGCAACCAAGTTGTTAACCTGACGGGTGGGCCATACAAGCACAAGGCCTATCGTGCGAAGTTGCAGGTGGTGTTTACCAATAAAAATGTGACCTGCCAGTATCGGGCGGTGGGTCACCCCATCGCGGTGGCTTTGACGGAGGGCATTGTGGATGAGGGCGCGCGGGCCATTGGTATGGACCCGGCCGCGTTTCGTCGCCGTAACCTGATTGCGGATGACGCGTATCCCTATACGTTTCCATCGGGCCTCAAGTTTGAGAAGCTCTCCCATCACCAGTGTCTTGACAAGTTAATGGCGCTGATGGATTACGACGGGTTGCGCGCTGAGCAAGCGGCACTGCGCGAGAAGGGGATTTATCGTGGTATCGGCCTGGCCGCCATGATCGAGGTAACCAATCCGTCACCGGCGTTTTATGGCGTGGGTGGCGCGCGTATTTCTGCACAAGACGGCGCAACCCTGAGACTCGATCCCGGTGGGATGCTCAATGTGCTGGTCAGTGTCACAGAGCAGGGGCAAGGCACCGAGGCGGTTTTTGCGCAGATCGCCGCGACCATGGTCGGCGTGTCATTAGAAAATGTGCGTGTGATCACCGGTGACACCGCAGTCACGCCATACGGTGGTGGCACCTGGGCATCGCGGGGAGCGGGTATTGGGGGTGAGGCGGTGCTGCAAGCTGCTAAGGCCTTGAAGGTGAACATTTTGGCTGTGGCTGCCGCCGTGCTCGAAATGGATGCAGCGCAACTCGATGTATCTGGCAATGCGGTGGTCGATAAGCTGACTGGGGTGGTGCGTATGCCGTTGTCCGAGGTGGGGCGCGTTGCGTATTTCCGCCCCGACACGCTACCTATGGATTTCCAGTCGGAGCTGACGGTTACGCGGCACTACACGCCGCGTGAGTATGGCTTCACGTTTACCAACGGTATTCAGGCCTCTTATGTGGAGGTCGACCCCGAGACAGGTTTTGTTAAGTTACTGAAGCACTGGTGTGTAGAGGACTGCGGCACCATACTGAATCCCATGCTGGTTGACGAGCAATTACGCGGTGGCGTGGTGCAGGGTCTCGGCGGGGCGTTATTAGAAGAGTGTTTGTACAGCCCCGAAGGGCAGATGTTGAATGGGTCAATGGCGGACTACTTGGTTCCCATGGCTTTTGAAATGCCCGACATTGAAATTGCCCACGTGTGCACGCCCACTAAGACATCGGAGTTGGGCGCCAAAGGCGCTGGCGAGGCGGGCACGGCGGGCGCGCCAGGCGCGGTGATGAACGCGGTGAACGACGCCTTGCAACCCTTGAACGGGAACGTGGTCGAGCAGCCCATCACGCCAGAGAGGGTGTTGGTCGCGCTGGGTAAAATTTAGGAGGTGTCCATGGCAGATCCCAAACGCGCCGGGGTAACGGCGGCTCATTCAGTCGTCAGCTTTGTTTTTACGGTTCCTGACTTGGCAGAGGCCCAGCGGTTTTACGACAGCTTCGGCTTGGATGTGCGTGTCTTTGAGGACCATTTAGACCTCTACACCATTGGCCATACGCATCGCTGGGGGCAGGTATTCGCGAATGGCAAAGCCAAGCAACTGTGTTACTTGAGCCTCGGTGTCTATGCGGAAGACCTTGAGCCGCTTCGTGACGCGGTTCTTAAACAGGGGATCGCGCTGGTAGATCGGCATCCCTTGGGTAGCGCCGATGGGTTTTGGATGTGTGACCCCGAGGGGGTGCATGTGCAGGTCTTGGTTGCTGACAAAGTCACGCCAAACGCGCGTGCGGAGGCGCTTGGTTTTCGAACCAAGCAAAACCCCATCGGTGTGCCCATAGGCCCGATGCGCCGCGATACCCGGCTCGTGCGGCCCTCGCGCCTATCGCACATATTGCTGTTTACGTCGGATGTGGATCGCTCATTGGACTTTTACTGCGGTGCACTGGGTCTGCGCTTGTCTGACCGCGCTGGGGATGGTATTGCTTTTACGCACGGCGCACACACCAGCGATCACCACCTACTGGCCTTCGCTAAGTCCGATGGCCCGGGTCTACACCACACGAGTTGGATGGTGCATCACTTTGATGACGTCGGCTTGGGTATGGAACAAATGCGTGCGGCAGGCTACGAGCTTGGCTGGGGAGTAGGCCGCCATGTGATCGGCTCCAACTACTTCTACTATGCGCGTGACCCTTGGGGCAGTTATGCCGAATTTTCATACGACATTGACTTCATCGATGCGGCGACAGACTGGCCTGCTGCGGACTATCCCCCTGAGGACTCTCTTAATCTGTGGGGCCCAGCGCTGCCAGATTCCTTTATCACCAATCATGAAACCGCTGCGCGCGCAACGTGACTAAACCAGTTAGCTTGGAGTACTGACCATGCAGTTGATCAACTTTAAAACCGCCGATGGGCACATTAACTTGGGGGCCATCAAAGGGAGTCAAGTCATCAACCTAACGGAGGCGGGCGCTGAGCAAACGGTTGATGCGCTGTTGGCTGGCGGCAAAGCGTCTTGGGATAAGGCAGCCAGTTTGGTTGCGACCGCCCCAGCGACCTTGACGCTGTCTGAGCTCACACTGCTACCGCCCGTTTTAAATCCCTCTAAAGCGATTGCTGTTGGCTTGAACTACGTTGACCACGCCGCTGAGAGCCCTTACAAGGACGCGCCGACATACCCCGTCCTTTTTCACCGCTTCCCCAGCTCTTGGGTGGCACATGCAGCCGACTTAGTTAAGCCCAAAGTGTCAGATGATTTCGATTATGAGGGCGAGGTCGCGGTGATTATTGGCAAGGCGGGACGCTACATCTCAAGAGCAGATGCCTTGTCACACGTGGCGGGTTATTCGATTTTTAACGATGGCTCGATTCGCGACTATCAGTTCAAGTCACATCAGTGGATGATGGGTAAAAACTTTGATGCGACGGCTAGCTTTGGCCCTGCGTTGGTCACTGCCGACGAGTTGCCCGGAGGCGCCATTGGGCTGCAGTTGGTGACGCGTTTAAATGGCAAGGTCTTGCAAGACGCAAATACGCGAGACATGATTTTTGACGTCGTGACATTGGTGAGTGTGTGCTCAGAGGCGTTTGCCTTGCAACCCGGCGATGTCATTATTTCGGGCACGCCAGCAGGGGTGGGGTTTGCGCAAAAGCCGCCTATCTTTATGAAAGCAGGGGATGTGGTCGAGGTGGAGGTGCAAGGTATGGGTATTTTGCGTAATCAGGTGGTAAACGAATAATGTGGACCGATGTACCTGGCTTGCTCAGCGAGCGCGCACCTTATTCCGCCATCGTTGATCGCCCCAAGCTAACGGCGCCCGCGCGCGTGTTGGTCTGGATCATTGTGAACGTTGAGCATTGGTCTATGTCACGGCCCATGCCGCGCACTGTGTTGTCGCCACCCATGGGTACACCACTGCAACCCGATCTGCCGAACTGGGCATGGCACGAGTACGGTATGCGGGTTGGTTTCTGGCGCTTGCACCAAGCGTTAACGGCGCGTGGATTGGGCGTGACGCTTGCGATCAACGGCGTGGTCTGTGATACCTATCCGCGTGTCGCGGAGGCTGGTTTGAAGGCAGGCTGGGAGTTCATGGGGCACGGTTGGGTGCAAGGCCCTATGCACAAGGTTGAGAACCAAGCAGAGGCCATAGAGCTTGCCATGGCAAAGATTGCCTCTTTCACTGGCGCTCGTCCACGGGGGTGGGAGAGCCCTGGATTGACTGAGACAGAGACGACCTTGGACTTGCTCAGTGCCGCCGGTGTCGAGTATGTGGCCGACTGGGTGCTGGATGATCAGCCAACGTGGTTGCAGGCGCGTCCGAACCCGGTGTTGTCCATACCGTACAGCGTCGAGCTAAATGATATTCCGGTGCACGCATTGGCTATGCACACCAGTGGTGAGTTGCTTAGCCGTGGTGAGGCGCAACTTGACCGCTTGTGGGAGGAGGGCGCCGAGCAGCCTCGCGTGATGGCCTTGAGTGTCCACCCCTACATTACGGGCGTACCACACCGCATTGCGGCGTTTGAGAAATTGTTGGATGCCATCATCGCGAAACCCGATGTGGTGGTTATGAAGGCCGGGGAAATTGCGGATTGGTACACCCAGCAGGTCCCCGCACCGACGGCGTAACGCCAGCGGTTCCACGCCAACAGCTAGCGTAAAGAAGCCCCAAGCCGTGTGTGGTTTGGGGCTTTTTTTATGAGCCTATGGCCGCGTTCACGCGGGGCATCACCTGTTCCGCCATCAAGGTCATGGAGCGCTTGCCCATGGCGGGGTCCATCCAGTCATGACAGGCGTAGAGCAAGGTGCCGAAGTCACCAACGTCGTCACGCAAGGCCAAGATTTGATCGACGACGCTGTCAACCGATCCCGCAATCACCAACTTAGGTGCAACGGTATCAGCGTTAATGCTGTCATCGGGCTCACTTTGGTCTGCTTTAAATAAATTAGAGCGGCCACCGTAACCGACCAGCTTACGGATCAGTTGCTTGAAGTAGAAGTGGTAAGGGCCTTCAGCGGTATGGGCATATCGCTTTGCGAGGGCATCGTCGTTATCTGTTACGAAAATACTCTTTGCCACGCGCCAGTTGGCGGGCAAGGCGGGGCGTCCTGCCGTTTCACACCCCTGGGCGTAACTGTCCCAGTGCGTCTTGACCCACTTAGGCAATAAGAAATTGGCGGAAATAGGATCCCACCCGCGCTCAGCCGCCGCGGTAACGCCCTTGGAGAAGGGGGCAACCGCCGTGACCACAATCGGTGGCCTTGGGCGCTGGAAGGGCTTCAAGATAGCCCCTTGTCCAATCTCAGGGATCATGCTGCGCGCCGTGCTGATGTTGAAGTATTTTCCTTTTAAGTCGTACGGTGGCTCACCTTCCCAAATGTCGAGCACCATGTTGATACCTTCAACAAAGATCTCTAAGCGGTCACGTTCAAAGTTGCCAAACACCTCGGCATCAGACATCAGGCCGCCAGGACTGATACCCATGATGAACCGTCCCTCCAGCATGTGGTCTAGCATGGCGACTTGCGCTGCGATCGCTGCGGGATGGCTATTCGGTACGTTGATGGTACCGGTGCCCAGTTTGATGTTTGTTGTTAGCCGTGCCACGCTGGCCAAAAACATCAGGCAAGAGGTCACGTTTTCAGCAAGGTCCGTCACATGCTCGCCGACATACGCTTCACTAAAGCCCAACTGGTCGGCAAGAATGATGGCTTCTTGGTCCTCTCTCAGCGTCTCGTGCGGTATTCTGCCCGGTGGATGCAAAGGCATCATGAACATTCCCAAGTTCATATCCGTAGACTCCTCGTTCGTTAGTTACTAATGTGTGTCGCGAAGGTGCGAATTTCGTGCAGGAGTTCGGGGCCACGGTTCAACGAACTCAGGTGGCCACAGTCCGCCAACGTGGTGCAGGCCGCACCGCTTACCCGCTTGGCCATGGCGTTCATCACGTCACTGCTTGCCGCGCCATCGTCGGAACCCGCAACAAAATGCGCAGGGATGCTGATGGCGTCTATCTTGGATTGCAAGGTCATCGTCATGATGGCGCGCGCGCACGCTTCGAATCCCAATGGCTGGGTGGCGTTGATCATGTCAGCGACCCGCTGCATCAGGTCGGGGTTGGACAACCGGAAATCGTCGGTAAACCATCGGGCGATGGTGCCGCTTGCAATGGCCGTCATGCCGCCTTTTTGGGTGATGCCTATGCGCTCTTCCCAAGCGGCCTTGCCTGCGTCATCTACAAAGTCACGGCAGTTACACGCCACGATGCCCGTTAGGCGATCGCCATGGTGCACAGCCATTTCGAGTGCGGTCATGCCCCCCAGCGAGATACCGACCATCAACGCACGGGCCACCTTGAATTCGTCCAGTACGGCAACCGCATCGTTGGCGAGATCGCCAAGGGTCGCATTGCCATTCGGTGTTTGGCTCTCTCCGTGGCCACGTGTGTCGTAGCGGATGACGCGAAATTCTTTCAGCAGCTCGGGCAACATATCGTCCCACAGCGCGCGCGTGGTCGCTAGTGAGTTGGACAATAACAGTGGGGGTAAAGCCGCGTCGCCTTGGACGTCACAACTGATGATTGCGCCATCTGGACGGTGAATTTTTGCGGTTTGCATTATGGTTTTCCTTAGATAAAGTGCCGTGACAACGCCTTTGTCCTATTGTATGATTTATTTATCTATCGATCAACAACAGGGTAAACCATGACAACCGTCTCCTTGTCCAAGCGTGAATCTGTCGGCGTCATCGGCCTGGGAATCATGGGCTCTGCGATGGCCTCGCACTTGGCGAAAGCGGGCTTCGCGGTCTACGGTGTTGATGTCTCACCCGTCGCGCGAAAGAAGATGTCGCGCCTCCTAAGCCATGTGGATGCGGACTTGGAAGGGTGTCTGGGCGCATGCACCCGTTTAATCACCTCGTTACCAAGTGTTGCCGCGCTGGATAGCGTTGCAGAGCGGATTGTAGCCCGAGAGCGAGAGACAAAAAGACGCCTGCCGCTGGTGATCGCTGAGACCAGCACCCTGCCGCACAAAGACAAGCTCCGTGTGCGTGACCGCTTGGCGACAGTTGGGGTGGTGTTGCTGGACTGCCCACTGTCTGGGACAGGGGCTCAGGCCAAGAAACGTGACATTGCGGTGTATGCCAGCGGAGAGAAAAAAAACATCGCGAAAATAAAACCTATTTTTGAGGCCTGCGCACGCAAAGTTTACGACGTCGGTGCCTTCGGCAATGGCACCTACATGAAGCTGGTCGCCAATCTGCTTGTCGCTATCCACAATGTGTCCACGGCAGAGGCCTTGTTGTTTGGTGAGCGACTCGGCTTAGATCAAATGCAAATGGTCAATGTGCTGGCCGATGGCGCTGGCGGCTCCCGCATGCTGGCGGTGCGTGGCCCCGTGATGGCGAAGCGGTCATGGTCAGATGCGGCAATGAAAGTAGACGTGTGGCAAAAAGACATGCACATCATCAGCGAGGCGTTGCACGAAGCGCGCGTGCCTGCGCCGCTGTTTGCCGCGACGGTACCGATTTACTTGGCGGCCTTGGCACAAGACCATGCGCTGGACGATACCGCAGCGGTGTACGCGGTGCTGGAGCGCTTGGCGGGAGGCGCCCACCCATGACCTCATCTTCTGAAGCCAGCGAATTCAAGTCCCGTTTGCGCCGCACCTTGGGCGCATTTGCGACGGGCGTGACCGTGATAACGACGCATCACACGCGTGACGAACGCCCGGTGGGGCTAACGGTAAATAGCTTTAGCTCGGTATCCCTGGATCCGCCCATGGTGTTGTGGTCGCTGGGCCACCACTCCCCCAATCGTGACGCGTTTGAGGTGGGCTCTTGCCATGTGATTCACGTGTTACGTGCGGATCAAGCGGATGTTGCAATGCACTTTGCCACCCCAAGTGATAACAAGTTCGAAACGATGGATATGACCCGCGATGACGAAACAGGTGCCCCCATCTTGTCTGATTGGTCAGCGCTACTCAGGTGCAAGACCACGGCGCTGATTCCGGCAGGCGACCACGATATTGTGCTGTCGGAGGTACTTGATTTTGCGCACAGGCCGTCGCAACCCCTGTTATTCGTTCACGGTCAATTTGCGTCGTTGGCAAGCGAGCCTGCGAGCGTGGGATAAAGCGCCGCCGCCCCATGAAAAAACAAGTCCACTGCATCCTGCAAGCGTGTCGACTCGGGAATAGCCGCTTCGGCGTTGAGTATGTGCTTGCGCACCATGCCGTAGAACAGGCTGGATTGCAGCATCCACGCCAGTTCGATTTCGCGCGGGTGAATCGTTGGTGGCAGGGCAGACCGCTGCTCTGGTTGCAGCAAGCTGTGGCGCATTTCTATGCAAACGGTGGTCAAAATTTGGTCTTGCACAACGCCCTTCACGTAACGCCCGTTGAAGTCAAAGTTAGCGAGCGCTGCGAAAAAATAAATACGCAGCCATTGCTGATCGTAGGTGCCTTGCACATACCGTCCATAAAACCGGATCAGGCGGTCCTTCAGTTCGGTCTGGCGATCCGTCAGTTCGTCCAACCAGTTGTCACGTTGTTGTTTCAAAAAAACCGCGTCCAGNACCGCCTCTATCAACGCAGCCTTGGAAGGAAAGTACCGATACAGCAGGGGCTGAGAAATACCAATGCGTCGGCCCAACTCGCGGGTTTGCACAGCGAAGCCGGCTTCCGCGAAGTAGTCAATAGCTGCGTCAAGAATTTGCTGACGCCGCAGGTCAGGCGTCATCCGTTTGGTAGGTGCTTCGATGTTTTTTCTCACAGCGTATTATTTTAAGAAAATATGAACCAACGCAATGCCCTTATCGTTGGCGGTTCAATGGCCGGCCTCTTCACTGCCAATATGCTACACCGCGCGGGTTGGGATGTTGTTATTTTGGAGCGGGCCACGACGCCATTGAGTGGGCGTGGAACCGGCATTGTGACGCACGCGGGGATGTTAGCGCTGCTGCGGCGCGCTGGNGTGACGACGGACGCGTCCCTAGGTGTGCCCCTGACTCGCCGCTTGTCTTTTGATAAGCAAGGGCGTATCACGGCGCAGACCGCGTTCTCACAAATACTCATGGGCTGGTCGCGCCTGCACGCGTTGTTGGTCGATGCATTGCCTGCCCACTGCTACCAGTTGAACCGAGGCGTCGCTGAGGTGGCGTTTGGCACGACCAACGCGCGCGCGCGCGCCATCTGCCACGATGGGGAAACGGTCGAGGCCGATGTCCTCATCGGCGCTGATGGCGTTCGCTCGCTGGTGAGAGGCGTCATGTTGCCCAACGAGCATCTTGAGACGGCGCCGTATATCGCTTGGCGCGGACTGGTGCGTCAAAGTCACTTAACGGCATCGGCTCAAGCGCAGTTGGGGGATGCGTTCGTCGTGGTCCACGAACCTAACGAAGAACTGGTGACGTACCCGGTGCTGGGTGACGATGGTCACGTGTATATCAACATTGTTTGGTATCGCCGTGTTTCGGACGCACAGAGAAGACAGTTATTCACCGATGAGGCGGGTGCCTACCATCCGCAAGGGATATCGCCGCTTGCGATTCGGCCTGGCTTTGTTGCTCAGGCCAAGGCAGACGCATCCGCCATCTTCCACCCGCATCTAGCAGAGGCCATCGCCTTGGCGCCTGAGTTCCTGCTACAGGTCATCGTTGACCAAACGGCGCCAGTGATGGCCGTTGGCCGAACCGCCTTGGTGGGTGATGCCGCTTTTGTCGCACGACCGCACGTGGGTCAGGGTGTAACCAAGGCGGGTGGCGATGCCTGGGCGCTGACGCAGTTCCTTGAAGCCGGTCGGGATGACGTGGTGGACGCGCTTGCGCAGTACAGCGCGAGTCGGGTGCCTGTCGGTAAACGCGCGGTTGCCCGTGCGCGTGAGTTGGGCGCCTGTGCTGATGCCTGATGAGCGCTCGCTATCTGAGTGGTCGGCGCACTATTCAGATGCGCAAAATTTGTTGGTTGACACGGCGGTGGAGCTGCCGGGTCTGGCACATATCAGTGTGATGGACGAGGGCGTGACTTAGAAATTTTATAAGGAGACAACGGTGAGAACCTTTCAAGTGGGTGTGGACATTGGCGGTACCTTTACCGACTGTGTTGTGATTGGTAGCGACGGAAAAATGGTGGCGGCAAAGTCACCGTCGACGCCGCCAAATTTCGCGCAAGGCATGATCAATGCGATGACGGTTGCGGCCGAAAAGCTCGATCTTAGTTTTGAGGAGTTCTGTCCGCACATCTCGGTATTGACCCACGGTACGACCGTGGGCACCAATGCCTTGATTCAGCGCCGGGGTGCCAAAGTGGGCTTGATCACCACGAAAGGCCACGAGGATGTGATTCACATCATGCGCGGGTCTCGCGGCGTGACGTCGCGTGACATCAACAAGGTGGTTCATTTCCCAGAAAGCCAGAAGCCGGATCCCATTATTCCGAAGCGATACATTCGCGGTGTCTCTGAGCGCATGGATTGCAATGGCGCGGTGGTGGTCGAGTTGAATGAACGCCAGGTTGAGGAGGCCATCGACTCGCTCGTAAAGACAGGGGTTGAGGCGATTGCGGTGTGTTTGTTGTGGTCCTTTAAAGACCCACGCCATGAGCAGCGAATTGCGGAGATGGTGCGGGCACGCGCGCCAGACGTCTTCGTCACCTGCTCGTATGAAATTGCGCCGAAATGGGGTGAGTACGAGCGCACCACAGCCACGGCGCTGAATGCCTACATTGGGCCAGTAACATCGCGTTACCTGCGGTTGCTTGACAGCCAGTTACGCGCTGCGGGTTATAAACAGCCGCTACAAATCACCCAGTGCGGTGGCGGGTCTATTTCGGTGCAGCGCGCCATTGAGGCGCCATTACTCACGCTAGACTCTGGACCGGTATCGGGTGTCACAGGCTCACAATTTTTGGGTCAACGCATTGGTTGTCCCAACATCATTACAACGGACATGGGGGGCACCTCGTTCGATGTGGGCATCGTGCACAGCGGACAGCCAGCGTATTCGTTCGTCTCCAATGTGGCGCAGTACGAGTACTTCATTCCGAAAGTGGACATACAAGCGATTGGCTCGGGCGGCGGATCGATTGCCCGCGTGGATCCGGTGACCAAGACCCTGCGCGTGGGGCCTGAGTCGGCAGGAGCAGATCCCGGCCCCGCTTGTTGGGGCAAGGGCAATACAGAGCCAACCGTCACCGATGCCGACGTGGTCATGGGCTACATAGACCCCGATAACTTCTTGGGTGGTCGCATTACCTTGGATAAAGATGCATCGGTGCGCGCGGTGCAGGGCGTTGCGGATGCGTTGGGAATGGGGCTGATGGAAACGGCCGCAGGTATCGCGAAAATAGCTGAGTTCAAAATGGCCGACATCATCCGAAAAACCACGGTTGAGAAAGGCTTTGATCCGCGTGATTTCAGCCTCTTTGCCTTTGGTGGTGCGGGGCCCGTGCACGCCGGCGTTTTTGCGCGTGAGCTGGGTGTGAAAAAGGTATTGATTCCGCTCAACCGTGTGGCGTCCACGTGGTGCGCCTTTGGTGCTGCAACGGCGGATATTTTGCATATTCACGAGCACGTCGAAATCCAATCGTCGCCCTTTACCGCGAAAGCCCTGAACGATATTTTTAGGGCACTTGCCGATAAGGCGCATGCGGCGATGACGGACGACGGCATCTCTAAATCCAAGCGCAGCTTGACCTTCTCCATCGATATGCGTCACCGGGGGCAGATCAATGAGGTGGAGGTGAGTTTGATGGAGATCTTCGGCAAGCAAGCCAGAGTGACTGCCGCCAATTTGGCGGATATCTTGCAGGCCTTCTACGCGCGTTATGAGGCGATCTATGGCAAAGGGTCGTCGTATGGCGATGCCCGTTTGGAAATGGTGACCTTCCGGGTGCGCGCGCGGGCGGCAACCCAGCCGCTGAGCCTACCCAAGGCCACACGCCTTCAGAAGAAGCCGGCGGCCGATGCGGTCACTGGCGCACGGAAAGTGTACTGGTCAGATTTGGGTAAAGCGATTCGCACCACCGTCATGGACGGTGGCAGGCTAAGACCTGGCAATCAGGTCGCAGGGCCCGTGATCGTGGAAACCACTGAGACCACCATCGTGGTGCAGCCGCATCAAACGCTGAGCGTCGATGCTTGGGGTAATTTTGAATTAAATTTCTGAGGGGTGAGCTATGAGTGAAACCATTGCAACGATTCGTCTCGACGGCAAGCAGGGTGGCTATGTCCCACCCGAGGTGCTGAACATTGATCCATCGCTGAAGATGCACAAGGGCAGTAAACACAAGCTTGACCCGATCACGTTTGAGGTGATACGGCACAGCTTGTGGAACATTAACGAGGAGCATGGCGCGACGATTCAGCGTCTATCAGGTTCCCCTGTTGCGATGTATGCCTTGGACCTGAACCCGTCGATTTTGACGGAGGATGGCGAGTTCGTATTTTTTGGTCCCTACATGCAGTACATGTCAGGTGTGACGGATACACAAGTGAAGTGGATATTGGAGAACCGCTCCGGAAACCCCGGTATTCATGAGGGCGACATGTTCTTGGCCAATGACCCGTGGGTGGGCGCTGCGCACCAACAGGACGTGATGCTCATTTGTCCGGTATTTCACGAGGGCAAGCTTTTTTGTTGGGTCACCAATTGCCTGCATCAATATGACATTGGGGGAATCACACCGTCGAGTTTTTGCCCGTCAGCCGAGAGTGCGTATGAGGAGGGTATTCTCATCCCACCGGTCAAAATTGTTGAGAAGGGCGTGATCCGAAAAGACATTGAAGACTTGTATTTGCGTGCCTCACGAAAGCCTGAGGCCGTTGCACTCGACTTCCGTGCGCAGTTGGCCGGAAACCTCACGGCCAAGGAGCGCGTAGAGGCGCTGTTAACGCGCTACGGCGGCGAGGTGGTGAAGGCGGTGATGCGCAAAATTTTGGATGATGGCGAGCACGCCTTTTTGGACAAGATGGCGAAGTTGCCTGACGGTACGTGGCGCGACCGCACCTACGTTGAGTGCTGCCGACCCGGCGACAGGAATGTACACCGCGTGCAGATTATTTTGCACAAGCGCGGTAACACCTTGATCTTTGAAAATGAGGGCACCGCACCGCAAGATGGCGGTATGAATGCAACCTACTCAGGCTGGCGAGGCTCCATCATGGTGGCGCTCAATCAGCTACTGTGCTGGGATCAGTACTTTGCGATTGGTGGCGCCCTGCGGCATGTCGCGTTCAATCCGACCTTGGGCACCATGAACTGCGCGACCTTTCCCGCATCCGTATCCACGGCGCCAGTGCAAGCCATGGAGATATCCCTCTATCCGGCCTACAACGTGCTGTCCAAAATGATTTACGGCGATGAAAAAATGCGTGAGGACATCATGTGCATCGGCGGCACCAGTCAGTGGCCTGCGACCATTTTTCGCGGTACCGACCAATGGGGAGAGTCTTTTGGCTACCTGCTCGTTGACCCGATTGGTGGTGCGATTGGTGCCTTCTCAACGGGGGATGGTATCTCCACGGGCGGGCAATCTCGCACCCCCATATGCAAGTTGCCCAACATCGAGCATACCGAGCAAACTTTCCCGCTGCTGTTTCTCTACCGAAAAGAAGTGGTGGACAGTGGCGGGGCGGG
>JGI20160J14292_10001424_pt1 | contig 19953 bp, 25 predicted proteins | sample COG_10_FD_14292 | JGI IMG/M metagenome (IMG submission 14292) | reverse complement strand
CGGCTATACCTAACACCAATGCATTAGGCTTTGGTCTTATATTCTGGCTAACAGCGGGAAGTACCTTTTCAGGAGGGGCAACCTTAAATCAGGTTTGGTCAAATGGTAATAATAATCTAAGAGCAGTTGGCACTGGTAATGTGCAATCAGCTAATAATAAATACTTCGAAGTCACAGGCTTGCAAATAGAAGCTGGAAATATAGCCACCCCCTTCGAGCATCGGTCTTACGGCGAAGAACTGGCGTTGTGCAAACGGTATTATCAAAAGTATAGTGGTGGATCAGCAATTGGATTATTAAATATGGGAGCAATGTACTCCGCAACAAGTGCTCAATTCTTTCAAAACCTTATGGTTGAAATGCGGTCTGCACCAGCAGTAAGCTCATCAAACTTTGGTGTAAGCACAATGGGTGGAACAATCTCCGCAGCTTCACAAGTATTGATAGCAGCGGCAAGTGGACAGTTTGTTCGTATCATTGCAACTATTGGTACTAATTTTCCAATTGGTTCTAATGTATTCCCAAGAGTTCCCAGTGGTGCAACTGGGTTTATTGCCTTTGATGCGGAGTTATAATCATGGTTTATACAGTAAACATTGTAGACGGAAGTAATGGTAGCATCCAGACGGAAAGCCTATCTATCCCCCTAGACCCAGCAAACAGCGACTACCAACGTGTCCTAGACGCTATCATCCTAGAAGGCGCAGACTGCTTCACTGGTGACATACCTACAGAACTACAAGTAGCGGCTGATGCTAAACAGTTCGCTCAACAGCTTGCAGCCTACAAGACAGCCACAGCCCGACTAGCACAGTATGTGGTCGCAGAAGGTCGCACTGAGGTCACAGAAAGCCAAGCCACAGGTGAACAGGTGTGGGACGAAGAAACAGAGGCAATGGTCGATGTTATGCACGATGTTATAACGGTCACGGCTGTTGAGGCTGTTGAGGCTACGGTCACACGGTTGGTCTACGATGAGACTGACATGGAAGCAGACTCTACAGAGGAGACTATAGAGAACCCTCTGATTACTACCGATGTATCAGAGCGCACAGCGGCACAGGCTATAGTCGATGCTACACCGCAAGCAGTTAAAGACGCTGCCTAATTCTGACGGTTGGCGCATAACCGCAAGCGTCCCCGCTGCCCTAGTTTTGGGCCTCGCGTCACAAGCAGCCGCGATAATCTGGGTAGCATCTATGATGATGTCAGACATCGAAAGTAACGCCAGAGACATTAACAGCATCACGAATAGAATGAGCCGTGTGGAAAGCATGGTCCAGTCTCAGGCTGTCAGCATGGCTAAAATTTCAACTAACATAGAGCATATAAGATCATCTGTAGAAAAGATGGCAGAACGGTAGAAAGGGCGGGAAATGATAGAAGTGCTGGCGTTAGCTGGGGCTGTGACTAAGATTGCCAGTTCGATATCAGCTGCAGTAAAAGCTGGGAAAGACATTAATAGCCTTATGCCTGGCTTTGGTAAGCTTGCAGAGCTCGAGGCTGACATTAACCTGGCAGAGTCAGGTAAACACAAGGGCCCTCTTGGGCGTCTCACATCAACAGAACAAGACGCATTTGCAATTGCCTCTGCAAAAATTGCACATCGTGATGCTATGGAAGATTTGCGCTCACAGATTCGGTTATACGGTTCTCCAGGCCTTTGGCAGCAAGTTACCGTAGAGCTGGCAAATGCCCGAACCAGAAAGAAAAAAGCCCTCGAGGCTCAGGCTGAGGCCCGTGACAAGCTTTTCTACATGATAAGCGTGGGCGTCGGCGTTCTTTTTACTATTGGTGGCTCCATAGCCCTGCTTTGGGGTGTCGCCCAATACGCTGAGTAATGAAGATCCGACAAGTCGGTAGGACACGTTGGATCGTCTACAGCAGCAATTACAAAGTTTTAATCATAACTAGCAGCAAAACAATCGCTGTGAATTACGCAAGGAAGCTTATGCAATGAACGTAACAATGGAAAGAATACTACACTGGAAACTGATGCCACGCTTGATGATGGTCGTGATGACCTGGATGTACTGTGAAGTTCTATGGTGGTTCATGTCACTACCGCCTGACGCGATGACTTCACAAGCAACAGCTTTAACAGCAACTGTAAGTGGGACTTTTACGGGTGGTTTTGCGGTGTGGTTAGGACATGAGAAATGAGCTTGATTGCAAGCCTGATTGGCCCCGTTACTGGCATCCTAGACAAAGTAATTCCTGACAGCGACATGAAAGCAAAGCTGGCCCATGAGATAGCAACTATGAGCGACAGCCATGCTCAACAGGCGCTGCTTGCCCAGTTAGAAATTAACAAAACTGAAGCCCAGGGTAACTGGTTTCAAGCATCCTGGCGCCCTCTTTGCGGCTATGTGTGTGTCTTGGGTTTAATGGTTAACTTCTTGATTTCTCCAATCTGTGCAGGCTTTGGGTTTATGATTCCACAGGCCGACATGGGTACTATGTTGCCAATTCTTGGTGGGATGCTCGGCTTGGGATCATTACGCAGCTTCGAAAAGGTAAAGAAGGTAAGTAAATAATGGAAGTCTGGCAGCTAATTTTATTAACAATGGTAAGCATTAACACCGTTGTAAATGTCTATCGATTTCATATGGAGTTTAAGCGATGAGTGATGCAATGCGTGCCCTGCAAGTCAAGATAAACGCTGGTTCTGATGGGCAGTTTGGCCCCAATACTGCCAAAGCAATCGCCAAGCACTACAAGCTATCAGCGAAGCGTGCAGCCCATCTTTTAGGACAGGCGCACCATGAGAGTGGTGGTTTTAAGCTTGTGCGTGAGAACCTTTATTACAGCACACCGGAAAGGATCCAGGCCGTGTGGCCTAGCCGCTTCCCTACAGTCGAGAGTGCTGAGAAGTACGCAAAGAACCCTAAAGCTTTAGCTGGTAAGGTTTATGTCGGACGCATGGGTAACAAGGATGAGACAGACGCTTCGAATTTCGCTGGAAAAGGTTACATGATGTTAACTGGTAGGGACAACTACAGGCTCTTTGCATCTAAAATGGGTGTACCAGAGGTTATGACTGATCCAGACTTAGTTGCCGATAAGTATGCCTTTGAGACAGCTTTGTTTTTCTTTGAAGAGAACAACCTGTTCGACATTGCCGACAAGGGCGTGAACCCTGAGACTATTAGAAAGATTACTCGCCGCGTTAATGGGGGCCTGCACGGTTATGAAGACCGAGAGAACCAAACGCACAAGGTGTTTACGTGGTTAACAGGCTAGTCAAAACAAAAAACACAGATCGACATTTTTGCAACAATCCCAACCCGTAGAAAAAATTATGCTAGTTGGGATTTTGACAGCCCTATTTATCCCTGGCGGACCATTTGACGCCAGTCGCGCTGCCTGGGGGCGGCTAGGGATCCCTAGGCCTTTGAAAGGGGGTATCCAATGAATTATGGAAATTTCCCAATAATAGATCTAACGATAGATGGATTGTAAGGTCGCCATAAACTAAAGCTGCTTATGGCGGCCAAACTTAGCACTGGTCGGACTAACAAGCGTCCTGATCAGTGTTTTTTCTGTTATATTTTAAAACTTGTTTACCTGTTAACTTGTAGGTAGTGTAAAGGCGATACTCAGGTATCAACGGAGACAGGGCTGATGAACATAACATTCATGGGCACTCCCCTGTCTCCATCCTCTTCTAACTCACATTTTCTACTATAGTTTCATGCATACCCTCGGTGCTTTGTAGTGACCCAAATAGATCGATTAACTGCTGGTAGCTGAGTATAAGCAATTGCCACTCGTTGAGCTCTTCAGAAAATTGCCTAATGTATACGCTGCTATCGGCTTCCAAGTACATTTCAACGTCTTCAAATCTATTGCTTTGATCGAGCGTAACAATGCGACTGTGGTCATCCTCAAACTCTACGGTGAATGTCATAGCTCACTCGCAAGTCCGTAGGCCCGTTTGTGGGTCATAGTAGCAGGCGCCACCTTCATCGATGAAATTATCGTTGGCTGCTTCTGGCTCTTTCTCTGCAACATCCTCAACTGTGCTTGCGTTAAGAATGCCATAGCGTTTACCAGCAGCTCTAAATGTTGTGCAGCCTGACGCTCCGCCATCATATGCGGCCATGTAAACTTCCTTAAACTGCTCCCACGTAACATCAGCTCCTACATTGCATGTTTTACTGCAGGCGCTGTCTACATATTTGGATGCCAGGTTAAGTACTGCCACGTGGTCAAATGGTGATAGGGAGTCAGCTGTTACACCTTTGACGCCATATTCTCTGACAGCATAATCCTCGATGCGCTCAACCCTGGGCCCGTCTGCCATCTGAATTGTGCGGTCATAGAAGTGGGAGAACACTGGCTCGATGCCTGAGCTTACATTATCAGCAGATAAGCTTATGGTTCCTGTTGGTGCTACGCTTAACAGATGTGAATTGCGTAGCCCACTTAGCAATATATCTAACCTGATATCATCTGGCAGTGTCTTTGCAAAATCACTATCCAGCAGCCTCGCATCAAACAGTGGGAAAGCTCCTTTTTCTTTAGAGAGCTCTATGGATGCGCGGTAGCAGCCGTCTCTTATAGTAATCATAATTTTCTCAAGGATCTCCATGAACTCAGAGCTCCCATAAGAAGGCCCCATAGACTCAATGCAGTTAGCCACTGAAGTAACACCTAGTCCCATTCGGCGCTTGTCTTGAGCTTCCTTCTTTTGTTCTGGGAGTGGGTAAACCGCCCTATCTACTACGTTATCCATAGCACGGACCACATCAGGAATATCTTCCCTGAGCTTCTTGTAGTCGAAGAAATAAGAATTGTCCTTAGTCGGTACTAAGTACTTAACTAGGTTGAACGACCCAAGTAAGCAGGCGCCATTTGGTGGTAGGGGCTGTTCACCACAAGGGTTCGTAGCCGCGATAGTTTCGCAGTATGCCAGGTTGTTCTTCTGGTTTATACGGTCAATGAAAAGAACACCTGGCTCGGCGTAGTCCCAGGTTGATCGTAAGATATCATCCCAAAGTGCGGCGGCGGATACTGTCTTGTACACTGTACCATCAAACACCAGGTCAAAATCTAAGTCTTCTTTGACAGCTTTCATAAACTTATCAGTCACACCGACACTCATGTTGAACTGTGTTAAGTTATCACTGTTATTCTTAGCGCGAATGTACTGCTCGATATCTGGGTGATCCACACGCATCACGGCCATCTGTGCTCCGCGCCGGTTTCCTGCAGAAGCTACAGTTTTACACGTTGCATCAAAAATGCCCATGAATGAAAGAGGTCCACTGCTCTTAGAGTCTAGGCTTCTAATGTGCCCACCTTCTGGGCGTAGTGTGCTAAAGTCATAGCCAATTCCACCGCCCAGCTGCATGGTGCGTGCTGCGTTGCCAGCTGCCTTCATAATACCCTGCATGGAATCTTCAATGGTGTCGCTTACGAAACAATTGTAAGGCGTCACAACTCGCGGCGCACCCATGGCACTCTGCACCCGTCCAGCAGGCAGAAACCTTTGGTGGTAAAGAATGTCTCTAAGCTTATTAAAGTGGGCTTCATCGTCTTTGAGGGCATTTGCTACACGGCTCATGGCAGCTGTAAAACTCTCTCCATCTCCTCGATATTTCATTGCGTGAATCTCTTGTGAAATCCTTATTTTTGGGCCGTATTCGCCGGTGCTGTTACTTAGTGTCATAGTTCTTTTCCCTCAAGTGAATTGATCCGCATTTCGCAATATCGAATAGCTTTTTTTAGATCTGTGATTTCTGATTGGACGGCGGTCTGACCGTCATAAGTTTTACTACCGGAGCGCGTTACATATTTAATAATGTTGCCTCTCCAAAACTCCATGTCATTGCCCATGATGAAAGCGATAGGCTCGATGGCCCAGCGCGTGTAATGCTTTGGTTTGTTGATAAGATCAGACACGAAGTATCTCCTCTAAAACAACTCGGTTTGCTGGAAATACCCTGTAAAGCTTGCGCCCGTTCTCAAGAACGCCAGTCTGTGTAATACCGCGACCAGCAGCCAGCTTTTTAAGAACATTTGCTACAGTGGTTACGTTGAAGCCTGCGCGCACTAACTCATACCGAGCAATGACTGTACCTTCTGGCAAATCATTTATGTGCCTCATAATAGATAAAGACGCTTCTGTTCTGTTTGGGAAGGCAGTGCAGTTTAACCTATCGTCTAAATAAGAACGATCTATTAATAGCTCATGGGCCATCATAGCGCGCCCGATTTCAGCCTCTTGATCTGGCGTGATGCCACGGCATTTAAAAGCACGACATACATTAGTATATACATCCATTTTAGACCCCCCTGACCCATTTGCGTGGATCCCAAAGGATTGGCTCTTGCTTTTCATCGTCCCAATCGTCAGCTCTTAGGATCCTGGCAAGGCGCGCCTGAGTAAGCGCGTATTCTTCGCTAAAATCTTGGTCGGCATAAGCTTTAACAACAGCTTCCCATGTTGGGCGGGAGCCAAGGATCTTTTCAGCAGACTTGGGGCCACACCCCTTTAGGCCGGCATAACCGTCAGTCATGTCACCCATCAAAGCCTGCTTAAGAAAGAAAGCATCTGCCTCTTCCAGGGTGATATCCATGCGCTCATTGCCCTGGGGTCTGTAGAGCTTCCCTGGGATACCCATCATATCTTTATCGTCAGACACGCAGATTGCCTTGGTCCCTGGCATACTGCAGATGATGCCCATGATATCATCAGCTTCCAGGCAATCTATTGTGATGGCTTCGTACTCTTCAGCACACCAGTCTAACAGTGCTGCATAGCCCACAGGCTTCCTGGTCTTTTTGCGCTGGGTTTTATATGTTTCTTCTACTGACCTACGAAAGTTTTTTGTACCAGTAAAAGTTAGAACAACTTTATCTACCATGAGCTGGCTTTTGAAGTTCTCAATCATATTGTTAAACACACGTTTAGCTGCGTCTATGTCAGTTGCCAGTGACCAAATATTTTCTGACCACTGCGTTTCTTCCTCAACTGATGTAGTCGCCCGATAGAGAAATAGGTCACCATCAATGATAAGTGTTGGTTCCGCAAACGGCATCTTTAAGTACGGCATTTATTGCTTCCTTTACTTCTTTTCCAAGTGGTGTGATTAGCCAGCGACGGCCGTATATATTGTCATCCACTTGCGTTGTGATCAGCCCATCAGAAGCAGCCATAGCAACGTGCATTGCGCTGGTTCTTGCGAAGTCTGATTTTACTGTAAAAGGCCTACGGGTAGCGCGGTCTATAACCACGAATACGCAAACCAGGTGTGTTAGCCACTCATCAACATCAGTGGGTAGAATGCCAATTTCGGCCCACGGAATGCTCGGCGGCGATGCTGATTTTAAGGTCGAGAGTAGTGCCTGCTTTTCCAGCCATCTCGCGTGCGATTTTTCCGCATCCATCTGCAATATCCTTTGTTTTGCAGGCGATTTGAATCTCATCGTGAATGAACCCAACAAGATATGCTTCGCCCCCAAATTTCTTTTTGATTTCATCGTAAGTTAGGACCGTCCAGGTTTTTGCAACGCAGCTTCCGCCACTTTGTAAGAGCTGGCTTAAGCATCGGTGTTTGCTGCGAATCTTTAACTTTCGTTGGTCCAGGCTTTTTATGTAGCCGCGCTCAAAAGCTTTGAGCAGTAGCCGCTTTAATGTAGCAAAAGCAGGCACGGCTTTATCGTAGTCATTCTTTAGTTTTTTACCTTTTGCGGGACTACCACCAGCAGCTGCGCCTAGGCCTTTGTCGCCCATTCCGTAGATCATTGAATACAGAATTTTTTTACTGGTTGGGCGATCAACGCCAAATGCTTTTGCATTATATGAGTGAACGTCGCCATCAAGGACTTGTTCTGCATACTCACCGTTATCGTAGGGGTGCAGATGGTGGGCCAAAAGGCGGATCTCAATCCCAGATAAATCTGCGCCACAAAGCCACCAGCCTTTGGGTACAGTGAAAAGTTCCCTGCACTCTTTGCCATACATTGAGTCAGAGGATGGCACTTGCTGTAAATTAGGATTTGTTGCTGTTGTTCTGCTACTAATGCAGCTGTTGCTGTTTAGCCGGTGACGCAGCTTCCCGTCGTCAGCAGTCAGTTTCATCCAGGCACCCTTACCTTCAGCAAGCATAGAAATGCGCTTTTGTATCAAAAAGAACTCAGCAAGGCGTTTGGCTTCTGGGTACTCCAGTGACTCCAACACTGACTCATTTATGATCGCTTGTCCGTTTGGTGTGTGTGACTGAGGCTTCCAGGCGTACTTGTCAGCTAGGCATTTGTGAATGTGCTGACGACTGTTAGGATTAAAGTACACGGTCTTTTTCTTCATAAAGACTTCGTTTGCCTTGTAGCCGAGCCCCTTATTATCTCTTTTGGGCAAGAATGGCGTCTCCACCACCCAGGGCTCAAAGAGCTCCTTTAAATCTTCTTCGATGACATGTCTTTTGGTTGCCAAGTCTGCATAGAGTGCAGTGGCTTTCTTCATGTCAAAGTTCCAACCGTTGCTGCCAATCTCTTCACATACTTCAGCAAAACGATGCTCAAGCTCCACAGCCTTTTCCGGTGGCTCATGCTTCATCAGATATTTGTAGAGAAGATCAGTGACTAAAGTGTCCTGGACACAATAACTCAACATATCTGCAGAATATTCCTCAAAGCCGCCTTCGTAGTCTCCTTTAAATTCGGCCAACCTGATACCCCAGGCCTTCAAAGAATGAGATCCCCAAAGCTTTTTTGGTAAGCCTAACTCACTCATAGTAAAATCACGCTCCCAGTCGTCATTGAAGAGGTCGCCTTTAATTAAACGACTGAGAACCAGGGTATCTGTAACCTTACCTAAGAGCTCAAACTCAGGATGCAATTTCTTAACAGCAGGGTAATCATAGCCAATACCATTGTGGGCTATCGTCTCACTTGCATTTGTGAGTATCTTACGTGCTACCTTCTGCTCCTCTTCCGTAGGTCCAAAACTCAGGACCTCGCCGGTATCCACTTCCCGTAGGACATAGCAGTGGATTTTTGTAAGCTCAGGTAAGAGGTTGTCTGCCTCTATGTCCCAGATCCACCGGCCGCTCATCTGTCATCTCCAGACCCACCGATTTTATTTCGAGCCTTCCGGTCCTCAAGCTTCCAAAGGTTCTGGATGGCTACATCGTTTAAACTATAGTCAATGTCTCGAGCCAAGGCAGCGACGTACCAGAGAACGTCCCCAAGCTCGGCTGCTATGTCCTCGCGCTGGGATTCGGTAAGCATCCTCTCGCCGTCAAACCGCACATCATCATCGCGGATCATCTTCTTGATTTTGCCCAATACCTCGCCGGCCTCATTGGCTAATCCCAAAGCTGGGTAAATTATAGGCCACTTATAGATTGCGGTACTGGCTGTGTCGGCCTGGTAATCGTTGAGCGTAAGAGTCATTACGTTTCTATCGTTTGTCATAGTTTTTCCTTAGTTTTCTGAAGTTGATCTAAAATGGAATGTCGTCAAAACTGCTGGTGCCCTCGAGCAGCCGGCCGGTTTTAATGTCGTACATAAGAGTGCCTGCGGGCCCGAGAGATCCGGTGTGACGGTTCTTGAGCACCACAAGTTGTCGTTCGTTACCGCCGCCGCCATCCTCTGGAATATTGAGAGCAACCACGGAATCCGACAACTGCGCTAGGCTGTGTGAACCGCGCATTTGAGACAATGAGGCTGGGGACCCATTTTCATGCCCTTTGTCGCCCTGTGGGCGTCTCAGGTGCGAAACAAGGATTAGTGCGAGGTCAATCTCTGAGCAGAGAACTCTGAGCCGATGCATGATGCCATCGATCATAACTCTTTCGTCGCCGCCGCCGCCGCTGTTGCCGTCTAAAAATCCACCTGAGATTAAGATGGATACGTGATCTAAAAACACCACGTCACATCCCAGGCCAAATTTCATGTACCGCATTCTGTTACAAATTGTGTCCATCCCTGTGGATCCAAAGTGGTCAAAAAGATAGATATTACCTTTGCTCATCAGATCATCAAAACCTTCTTTGATTTCATCCGGTGTTGCTGCGTTTTCATCGATGGTAATATTCTTATTGAGGTGTATGCCCACCAAGCCTTGAGCAGTGCGCTTTGTGGATTCCTCCAGCATAAGCATCCCTGGCACAAAACCGTCCTGGTGCAGCTTGTAAGCAAACTCCCTGATTAATGTACTTTTTCCGACGCCAGAACCCGCGATAACAGAGTGTATTCCAGTTCTGATGCCCTTCAGTTTATCGTTCAGCTTATCAAAGGGGTAACGCATTGGACTGTCAGCGTCTGGGACAGCGACGGTCTCTCTGAGATCGCTCATGCTTACAATGCCGTCAGGTCGATAATCAGGTGCCTCAAAGATAGCTGAGATTATTGCCCCAGGACCAAGCTCCATGAGAGTTGCGTTGGCATCCTTGCAGGGCAGGGTGGCAATCTTCACACGGCCAACCGGCAAGACCTCAGCACAACTGGTTGCAGCATCGATCCCTGCAGAGTCTTGGTCAAACATTAGGACAATGCTGTCGAAGTTAGAGAGCCAATCAAGGTGCTTTAAAAGGTGCTTTTTAGAGCTCTGTGCCCCGTGCGGTACACCTACTACACAGAATTTTAGACCTTGCGCCTGGGCTACCGAAAGGGTGTCAATTTCACCCTCGCAGACGATGCACATGGTCCCAGTGTTATATAGGTTTTGGCCCCATAGGCCCATCTTGTCTGCATCGCCAACCACAGAAAACTTCTTATCTTTGGTCCGTAGTTTCTGAGCTACTGGCCGTCCAGTCATATCCTTATACGTGGCAATCTGTACTAGCTCACCATTGTGTGTTCCCACGGTGTATCCATACTTCTTGCACGTCTTTTCATGTATACCTCGGCTCCTAAGCTCGATGTAATCGCCCTGCAATAAGTCTGCCCTGGTCTTGTGCCTGGTAGGCTTATTTCCACTGCTATCGTTACTGTAATCCAAACAAGAGAAACAAAACTCTGACTCATCTGAGTAAGTAGCCCTCGCATCACTGCTCCCACAGGAGTCGCATGGTACATGTGCAACAAAGGTTGCTTCGTTATCAACAACGTCCATCATCGCATACCTCGCAAAGCTTTTGGCTTGCGGATACGTTTTGGCCGCGCTGATGCACTCAACATCTCTGCGTTGGCAGTGCCCTTAGTCCGAAAGGTTCGGCCACTATTAAGGCGGACAGACTTTGGCAGTATTGATGGACGCCTGATTTTCTTTCCTGATGACATTGTTGCTTTCCTTGTTTTCTGGAGTGATCGACAAAGTGAAAAAAAAGGGCCCCCCGAAGGGAGCCCCGTGCTCTCATTGATTATTTGCGGCTAAACATTCATCGATCCAAGCTTGTGGAAGCTTTTTGTGGCACCACAGAAAACCGTGCTTATCGCACCAATCTTGCAGTCGCGTCTTAGATCCTTTGTAAATTTTAGCCCGAGAGTTTTGGAATAAAAACCTTATGTCGATATCAGGTTTCTGTCCTTGTATTAGTAAATGCTTGGCTCGGTCTTGAGTTGTAAACCGCCCTTTAGTTTCTAAGTACCAAAATCCATCTTTCTTTGGTAAGCGAAAGTCTGGAGTGTAAGTAGAATTGCGATGCGGCACGATATAGCTGAGTTTGTCAGTTTCAAACAATACATCGAGCCCCTGGTCTTTGATCTCAGCAGCAATGCTTTCCTCAAGACCTGACCTATATCCTGCAGCGATTGCCAGGTTGCGCGGCCACTGTCGTTTAAAAGTCATACTTCTCTTGATCAGCGCCGTCCTGGGCAACAATCTTTTCGCCAGACCCAAAGGAAGCACCAGGTGCATCGTAGCCATTTGCGTCATCGACAGAGAAGCTTCCCTCGATAGCACCAAAGTCTTCGCCAAATGATGACTTTATGTCACCCAGCTGAACTCGGTTTAACAACATGGACACACGTCTTGTGTTGCTTATGTTGCTGGCCGAAATCATTCCAGAAATCCTTATCGTGGAGCCGCCACCAATCGATGGTACTTTTTCTGGCACAACTACCTGGCCGGTAGCATCGAAAAACTCAGGTAGGAACTTAGTACTCGCCTTGAACTTGACGTTGCCTGTTTTCTCACCGGCATCATCAAGGACATCCATCCAAGGTCTAATCCATTTGTTTTTGCCGTGCTCATTGTCACCGTAGTCCTCGATTTGTTTAATCAAGGCTGCGCCATCTTTAGCTGACATAACAACTTCAGTTTTAAACTTGGCGTTGTCTTGGCCGAACGCAGTGTCTAGCCGGTTTAAATGTGGAAAATTTGCTGTACCTAGGGGTGTTGTGAACTTTTGTTTACTAGCCATTCTTTTGTTTCCTTAGTGCTTTGCTCAAAAAAAAAGGGCTCCCGAAGGAGCCCAAGGTGAAGGGAGAAGTGAAGGACAAACACGACTAGCCGCTCCGTCCTCCAAAGGTGGCCCCGAAGGGTCTAAGCAAAGGCGAACTGGCTTTCTAAAACCCCAGTAATATCCAAAGTACCTTTTTCTGGGATCTTGTGTTCGACGCCATTTTTATCAAGGAATGGGTCTGTTGGATTATCCATGTTCTGACGTACTGAAGTCTCAAACTTAAGCAGCTGGCAGTCACTATTGTACTGATCAACAAAAGACTGCCTAACAACATCAAAGAGCTCCCAGGTATCACCGCTAATGGAGAAACTGTCGTGGATCATGAAGAAATTTTCCACGGGTCCGTTTGGGTGATCTAGCATTGCACAAATTGTGTTCTGCATGTGAGCCGCGTCAAAGCTATGAACTAAGTTAGGACTGATTGCGTTCTGCATCTTCTGTGCATCTATTGTGTCCGTTTCATAAGAAACAGTGGTCTTAGTACGCACAGTGTCACCGACTGCTCGGTCATACAGCGCAAGCTTAATTGCTTTAGGCTTTCGCTTTCTGTAGTCCTGGTACGTTGGAAAACCAGCTGGAGATATCCAGGACATATACTTGTTTTCCTTGGAAAGCGTTAGTGCTGCAGCCTGCACATAAGTCATGGCCTCACTTACCTTTGGTAGTGTCTCGGTGATCACCTTATAGCTGGCACGGCCTAGGAACCGCGCTGCTTCAAACTGCTCACTCTCGCTGTTTCCAAAGGGGTGACTGTCGATCTCACCGTAGACATACTTACGCTGCAGGGGCTCCATTAGATCCTTAACAAACTGATCGCCCATGCCAATTGCTTTGGAGCCATACGGCCAGGTCATGCTCGGCCTTTTTACCAGGCGCCTGGTGATGCCGTGACGCAGTGCCACTCTGGCAAGTTGCGCTGGGCTTCGCTGAAACTGGCTCTTAGGATCTGGAAAGACTGAGCTGTAGTTGCTTGGATCATATGCCAGACCACGCAGTTCTGTGGTAAGTCTCTCTGCATTCAACTGGTAAATGTCAGACATTGTATCGCTCGGTGTCAACGATACATAGGACCCCTCTTTTTCGGCCAAAGTTAGAGCTGACAGGTGCTGCACGCCGCTGTTACTACCATCCAGAGACTTAGGCAGATAGCCCACAAAGTCCTCGCCCTCATCGATATACCTAGCATACTCTTGGCACGCTGCTACAAAGGAGAACGGAGAGTCTGCAGTGGACCAGGCATCAAATGTTTCCTTGTAACCCCTGCCAATCTCGAGCAGCCATTCCGAGTTTTGGTCCACCCACCTTACTCTGTCGTCCAAAGGTGCTTTGCTGATGCGGTCAAAGTCGCCGACGTTTGCAAGGTGTACCTTTAAAAAGTAAGCGTCGTTGCCATCTACCCTGACACCATTGCGGTATAAAAACAGCGACTTTATGTGGTCATCTTTGTGGTAAGAAAATGAGGTCAACGGGTACATCCTGGATCTCCAGTCAAAGTTCCACCCAAGGTAAAACTCATCGTGGACAGCTAGTTCATGCGCTACCTGTAGGTCCTGTTCTATGACCCGTTTGGAGCCCTTAACCTGGCTGACTAGCTTGAAGTGCTTGCGTATCTCAGCTTTGCGATTGTTGATCTCAGCAGTGGTCATTGAGGCTTTAAAGTTGTCCGGTAGCATAGGCCGGTCAGGCAAAGATCGTGTCGGAAACTTACTGATTTTCTTCTGCTCATCCCAGCACCATTGCACAAGCTCCAGCATGGGCTCATTGATGCACAGAGGCGTTGCCTGGAGCGCATTTAGAGCCCTCAGATAGTTCGGGTTACCCGATTTTAACTGGTGCTCTATGGACCTCTTCTGGGCTCTGGTGGCACCCCTGACAAGAGGGTTCCTGGACGCCAAAAATGGGTCTTTGTAGCAGCCGGTAGTAAATGAAGTCCAAGGCGTCGGTGGGCACAACATTGGCTTAAAAAGTGGCTGCATCCAGCTTAGGCTAATCTCATTCTGGTCCAGCAGTTCTTCAGCCTGCCTGGTGAATACAAAGAAGCTACGTGTGTTCTTTGCTGAGACTTTGGTGTTACCTTTGTCGAACACATCACAGTGCTTTAAGACAGCTGAGACAATGGGACTGGCTAAGTGCCCACGCCTGACTTCCATCGTCAAACGCTCTTCTTTGTTGTTATAGACGCCAAAGTTAATGGAAGAAAAACCATTCTTTTGAGCAATGATCCGCAACGACTTCAACCGTTGTGAGGCGCCCCGCTGTGTCTCTTTGACTTGCTTTATTATGCGCGCATTGCGAGCAAAGTTTTTGCCTGGGGCCACGCCATCCTCTTTGGCTTTTTGTACTTCTTGTTGTCGGGCCACTGCGTCAGCATTAAGCAGCTCTATCTTTAGCAGCTCTTGCTCTACCATGGCACCGACTTCCTGGTTTGTCTTTGTGACAGTCAGGTTGCGTAGCACACTGTTGAACATGCAGATCAGTCCCAGGTACGCCAGCACATCAGGATCTACGTCTGCCAAAGGATTGGCCCACATTGGAACTCGACCTTTGCTATTCTGTGCATCCAAAATTGCAGTTGCTATACCGGCGCTCACTGCTGGTAATGCTTGTTGTAGTTTTGAAAAGTGAGCAGGCCTTTCGCTCACATGGTCAGCCTCATCGACGCTTGAATAAAACTTTTCGCGCCCCTCTCCTACCATGGACGCTTCGTAAGCGCGGTTTAGAGTCTCTTGAGGCGATAGGGGCTGAGTTGCCCATTCGGTCATAACAGTCATAAAATTTCTCCAAAGCAAAATTAAAAATAGCTCCGCAACCACTAGGAATGCGGTTCAAAAGTTATTTAAAATTTCAAAATGAAGGGCGGTGGATAATTAATTGATAACCAGTTTAGCTGGCTGCTTTGCTCGGCGCCTATGTAACTTATCATGCCTACGTCTTTGCGCGGCTTACTTGTTGTCATCGTCGTTGCTGGTGGCGGTGCTAAAACTGGATTAGGGAAGCTGCTTGCTCTAATTCCACTTAAAGCCCCAGATGTGTTGAGGCCAACACTGCCTTTAAGTTCCTGGTCGGCGTTGAAATCTTCAGCGAAGGTGCGCTTATGTCGTTTTTTAAATTCAGCTACAGTCATGCCACCTGGCCGACTTACGATGTGATCTTTTGTATGCATAATATCTCTCCCTGAGAATAAATCTAATCTTGCGTACTTAATTGCGTACGGGTTGTTTCTTAAATTTAAATCTTGGAGTGATCAGTACAGTGGTGCTGGCATCATACGCAGATCGTTAACTGGTATTGGCAATGCACAGAGCGGTTCAGTGCGGTCCTTGAAGACTTGGCAGTTCGTGCTCCAGTTTCCCTGCGTCCGAAAGTTCTCATAATCTGAAATCTGCGAGGTACACTTTCGCTGGCGCCGGAATTTCTCATATTCAGCGATCCGAGAGATATGCTCTCGCTCTCGGCAGTCACGTGGGTTTTTCTTGATTGTCATTACTGTCCCACGCTTCTCTTGTCTTCGATAGTGTGTAGTAATGGCCGCTTGCTAAACTGCCTCACCAGCGCTGTCAGCGCTTGCGGCTTGGTCTTGATATACTTAGCAGTGGTCTTTTCACTCTTGTGGCCAAGAAGCACGCCGATGATTGCTGTGTTTGCTCCAAAGTCGTTCGCCATTACTGTGGCCGCTGTGTGTCGCAGAGTGTGGAACACATAGCGGGGATCGCCTTGGAGGATGTGCACCCTCATGTCAGCCCAGCACCTATAGAAGAGGTGCTCGTTGCCACGATGGTGGCGCATCGGCTCATTATCCAAATCCGATAGCGCCTGTAATACTCTCTCATTAAGAGGTACAAAGCGTTCATCCCCATTCTTGGTGTGTAGTAAATGCGCCCAATAAGACGCATCGGTAGAATCAAAGCTTATCGTGGATGGCTTAATAGTCAAGATCTCACCCAAGCGCATTCCAGTTTCAGCGCCAATGATAATCAATTGACGCATCCACCAAGCCGGATGGTCCGCTGTAAAATAGGCTTCCATGGCGGCAAGCTGTGCGGGTGTGTAATAAAGAGGCCGCTTGTTTTCATCCACGATGCGCCATGTAAACTGTGGCGCTTCCTTGATTAGCTTACCCTTTGCAGCCTGCCTGAAAACCTTAGTGAGCATTGCAGCATAATGGTTGATGGTGTTGTTATTGCGCCCGTTGTCTTCCAAGTGCTTAAAGAAGCTGTGAATGCAATCTACACCAAATGAATTCATGCGCCTGCTCCCGTAGTTGTCATACGCACCAAACATATTGGCTTTCTGCATGCTTCTCTTCAAGTGATCACCGCGCCATAGCAGTAGCTTTTCCGACATCACATAATCCGTAAAGGTCGGCTGACATGCCAAATGATGCTTGTTCCTATTCCCCCAACTTAGTTTCATTACTTTTCTCCCTCACGCCAGTTGTAACCGGCAGCATCGCGCTCGTTCTGCCTGTGCTCATATTCCATATCAGTCATGCCCTCAGTGTCCGGCGCTAAAACCAAATCACCGTTAGCATCGTACTCATAACCAAGTGTCTCAGTCACCCAAGACATTGCGGTGGTTATATCGTTCCACTCTTCATTGAACTCGTCCGTGTCTGGAATGTTCTTTTCACGGTAGTTCTGGAGAGCGTCCCAGATACAATTAATCCAGCTTGGTACATCATCGGCTGTAAGATCAGTCATTGAACCGCCTCCCCTTCTGAGATATGCGGACCCATGTAGGTGGTCAGTAAGCACCACTGTGGATCTGGGTTCTCTGCCATGTCCCACAGGCGGTGTACTTCGTACCCTGCCGACTTTAGCAGCTTTTCGGCTACCAACGCAGTGAGGGCATCCTTGCCCGTCCAGTACATTACATACCCAACATCAACCGTTGGCGTTGGCCCATCGGAAATTGTCTCAAATCGGCCCGACTGATCTGGGTGGTTGAAAAAGCTACGCATACTGCCGCTTGTTAGTGTCTCAAAATCAGCCATGGTAAATTCTAGCGTGTATAAATTAGTCATTGTGTTTGCTCCCATTCTTTACGCACCGAAGCTGGCAAGTCTGCATCAGTGTAAATCTTGTTTCCAAACTGACCGCTAAAAGATAGCCTACGGCTAGGAGCAAGCTTTTTAGCTTTGTTCTGCGCCAAGCGCCGCGTTTCTGCCTCTACAGCCAAGACAACATATTCCGTATGTCTAGGGTAGTCTCCGTATCCAAATTCTGCGGTATTGGCGTTTTCTGTGCGAGTTCCACAGATGTAATATTTCTTCATTATGTGAGGCTCTGGCACCTTCTTGGGTGCTTTTACTTTGTTAGATGTCCACTCGGCACCTTTGCCGCGCACTTCGTTGCCCCATTGGCGTGCAGCTTCAAAGACAGCGCCTCTTTGGCTGGTGGCGTAAAAGACACCCGATACCTTAGTTCCGAGGTGTGTAACTTCGTAGTAGCTCATGTGTTATCCCTTCGTGTTCAGTTGTTGCAGTGGGAAGCCCACCAGCCTGACAGCGCCTCAACGCTGGCAAGTGCTGGACTTCAGAGACAAGCAATCCAAAACAGAGTAGAAAAAAGCTGACAATGGCACAAGCTTCAAGCGTGGCGCTGTTTTCCAAGCGCTTCAAAAGGTGTCTCATGCTGCCACCTCGTCAAATAGGCTGTCGATGTGATCCATCCGAGCCATAGCCCATGTGTTAGCCTCTGCCAGTGCTGTAGCAAGTGCATCAGATGAGTGCGGTAAAGTTCTATATGCTGTATCAATCATAACACGCTCAGTCTGGTGAGCGCCTGCATATGCTTCTTTGCGATCTATTGCGTTCATCATGCTGCCACCTCTGCAATATAGCTCTTTAGTGTGTCGTGAGCTTTTGAAAGGCTAACACCAACAGCCAAGGCATACTCAGCCGTTACCCTGTCCATCTGTGAAAGGTAGCGGGTGCAGTCCTCACCATAAGTTGATGTATCAGCTAAACGATGAAGACGGGCAGCTTGCTTGATAAGGTTATAGCTCATGCTGTCACCTCATTCGGTGTCTGGTCAATGGCCCACTCTACAGCGTCTGCTGTCAGGGCTTCGGTCAACTGTGTGAGGTCTGCGGCTGGCAATGCTGCGACAATAGACTTCTGAGCGTGGCCATAAGAACAATGGGCGTCTGCGGCCATGAACTTGGTGAACTCAGATATAATGAAGGACCGCAGAGCCTTGGGTGATGCTGTGTGATATTCGCCAGCACCGTCACGGGTGACATCTATAGAGCGGAGGTTGGCTGCGCGGTGATCTTCGCCCAAGTAGCTACCTTCGATCCAAAGACTGAAGAAGCGGCGCGATGTGTGGTCGGGGTCTGTGAGGTCGCCTGATAGGTCTCTGGCGATGTTCTGTGTTGCTGTAAGTGTCATCTTAGTTCTCCTTTAAGTTAAGGAAGAACGTGTGACATCCCCTGTCTGTGTGTGTGCTTTAAGTCGCTTGGTGCTAAGAGGGAGTTACAGTCCCCTGCCACACCTTGCGGCCTGTCGCCCACAAATAGGTGGATGCCTTCGGCCTTCCAGTGATTAATCAGTATCAGTGGGATAAACAGTGGTCAAGCATGTATTTCACCTTATTTCGACTTAATACACACTATTAGAGGAACATGTGGTCTGGCCCCTGCGGTGTAACTACATCCCACACATAATACCTAGGCAGAACGTCCTCGCTAGTGCGGGTTAGCCAAGTGTCACCGTTAATAGCGGTAAGGCACCAACAGGCAGAACGATGCTCTAGGTTGCTCTGGTGGTCCCAAGTTTAGACTTGAGAGATCCCAGAGCTTTAACAACCACAGCTAAGAACAAAGAGAAGAGTGAGGGTTAGTAGATGTTGAGAGCCACTATTAGAAAGCTGAAGAGATTGGTGTTGTCTCTCGCTGCTTATGAACACCACATCTTAGCCAACCGTTGTGTCCAACAGTTGCGCTTGCACTCTTCCCAGCAGCTAAAAGACATCGGGCTTGGCGATAGAGAGAGCATACACAAAGCTGCTCATGCTAAGTGTGCATGGTGTCACCATCATGTGTGGCAAGTGTGGATCAAAGGTTGCTAACGCTGCTCCTGTTTGTTTGTGTCTATCTATATGTCACGTTGGTAGGACTTTGGTGGGCTATGGGTTAGCTCCCAATCCCTGAAGAAAACATAAATACTAGGCCGCAGACAAGTTTCGCTAATGTCTAATAAGGGCGACCCACGTTGAGTCCTAGTTTACTGGTGTTTACAGTGGGATGATACATCCCCCGCAGTTATTATCTATTGATTACAGTAGCTTACGTCATTCCGTCCAGGTGTGAATCAATATTCTTTAGGTTCCCTAGCAATTTTAGACCCCCCAGACACCCTTAAAAACAACGCAATTCAAAAACTCGGCGTAAAGCGGTTGTTGTTATTATTATTATTCGGCCTTTGGAAGCAGAGGCCCCATTTAGAAACCTAAAAGGATTACCCCAGATGGCCTTAGAATCCGGCACTTACATCGATAGTCTCAACGCGAGTAACCCAGCAGCCACTGACGGCATCGCCCAAGCTGATGACCACATGAGATTAATCAAGAGCACAGTAAAAGCATCCTTTCCAGGT
>JGI20160J14292_10001423_pt1 | contig 19973 bp, 20 predicted proteins | sample COG_10_FD_14292 | JGI IMG/M metagenome (IMG submission 14292) | reverse complement strand
CGCTCAGTCATTCTCTTTCAGAAAGCAATAAAGTAGGCGTTTCTATAATAGATAGGACATTTATTGATGGTGGTTTCCGCTGGATTATTGATTATAAATTTGCCCAACCAAATGATAGTGAAAGTCTAAGCCAGTTTGAACAAAGGCAAATAGACAGATACCAACCCCAGTTGGCGCACTATGCCGGCCTTTACAGGCAGATTGGGTCAGAACCAGTACGCTGTGCTCTATATTTCCCTCAGATAGGACTCTTTAGCGAAGTAACTGTGGATTAATCTTCAAAAACGTCTATTTTTCAGTACAATGGCGAACCCTGAGAATCTAACTTAGCTAGGAAGTGCAAAAATGGATATTAAAGCCGTAGACAATATTAATATCGAGCAACCAGAAATACTGGTGACTCCTGCCGAGCTAAAGCGAGAAATACCAATATCTGACAAGGCGAGAGAAACCATATTTAGCGGCCGTCGCGCTATTGAGAAGATTTTGGAACGCAAAGACCACCGGATATTTGTTGTAGTAGGGCCTTGCTCCATCCATGACCTAAAGGCAGCTCATGAATATGCAGCCAAGCTTAAAGCCCTAGCGGACAAAGTTAGCGACACTCTACTTATTGTTATGCGAGTTTATTTTGAAAAACCACGCACCACGACGGGCTGGAAGGGTCTCATTAACGATCCGTTCATGAATGATTCATTCAAGATTACAGATGGTCTTCACATTGGTCGGCAGCTGCTCCATGATGTTCTCGAAATCGGACTACCTACCGCAACTGAGGCCCTAGATCCAATCTCTCCCCAGTACATGCAAGATCTCATTGCGTGGTCAGCTATTGGAGCGCGCACAACAGAATCCCAAACACACAGGGAAATGGCATCTGGATTGTCCTCGTCAGTGGGCTTTAAGAATGGCACAGATGGGAGCCTAACTGTGGCCATCAATGCTTTACAATCAGTGGCGAGTCCTCATCGCTTTTTAGGTATTAATTCGGATGGCAAGGTATCTGTCATTACGACAAAGGGAAATCCCTATGCCCACGTTGTATTGCGCGGTGGCAACGGTAAGCCCAACTATGACTCCGTAAGTGTCTCGATTTGCGAACAAGAGCTTTCCGCTGAAGGAATAACACCAAATATTATGGTTGACTGTAGTCATGCCAATTCCAACAAAGATCATAATTTACAACCTCTAGTATTAGACAATGTTGCTAACCAAATTCTAGAGGGAAACACATCTATTGTTGGGGCGATGATCGAGAGTCACCTGAAAGCTGGAAATCAAAAGCTTTCTGGCAATCCTGATGAGATGGAGTATGGCGTTTCTGTCACAGATGCTTGTATTGACTGGGAAACTACCGAGTCTAGCATCATAGGAATGGCTGATAAACTACGAGAAGTTCTTAAAAAGCGTTAGATTTATCACTCAAGGGTTTGAAGGATCTTTCCTATTACACTAGGATGATCATATCCTGCTTATCTGGTTAATGGAGCCAATCGGCGATGCCTAGACTTATTATTCTGCTTATCTTCATACTGGCAATTTGGTACTGGTGGAACACAGTTAAACGACTGGAGCCAGAGCAAAAGCGAGCCTTTTTATGGAGAAGCGCTTTTTGGGCTGTATTGGCGGTGACTGTCGTCCTTGCTGTTACAGGAAGAATGCATTGGGTCGGAGCTGCAGTCGCAGCATTACTGCCCCTTGTTAGCTTCTTATTTAAGTGGGGGCGGCGTGCCCTACCCTTGATGCAAATTCTCAGTCGATTTAAAACAAGCCCATCGCATTTCAAAACATCATCACTAAGCGTATCAATTAATTTTGCATCTAAAAAGATGGATGGCACTGTTCTAACGGGCGAATTCTCAGGTAAAACTCTATCCGAACTGAGTTCCGAGGAACTCGACAGTTTAGCGACTGACCTAAGAGAAAATGATCGAGAGTCATATGCCCTGCTTTACGCCTACCGAATCCGCACAGGTAACTCAGGACAACAAGCAGGAGGAGACTTTCAGAATGCCAATTTTACTGGCATCTCAGAAGAGGAAGCCTATGAAGTATTAGGCTTAGAGCTGAATGCGTCAAAGGAAGATGTACTTAAGGCGCACAAGCGACTAATGCAACGTTTACATCCTGACCGAGGTGGCAGTGATTATCTTGCGGCTAAAATAAATGCCGCTAAAGACAAATTGGTCTAACGCCGTTCAATTTTTTAATAGTAGTAAATGGATATATCTACCAAGCCATTTATAAGGCTCTATTTCAGAATATTTTAACTCAGTCTCAATTATAGCTTTATCATCATTGTGGCCGCCTCTCTTTTTGTCATTACGTAATCATGAAAAACTCTGATTCCTGAGGACTTTAGTTTCTTTAATGGAAGGTCGGAGATCCAGTCATCTATTTGTTTAGGCTCAAAGGGTGTATGAGGAGTAAGGCTTCCGGGGTCAGCAACAAAATCATTTTCCAGTACTTTAAAGTTACCACGAATAAGGTTTCGATAGACCAATGCTTTTTGATTATAAAAAGTCAGCGAAAGTACTCCAGACTCTGCCGTAAACTGAGATAAAACTCGGAGCAGATCCTCAGGCTTTGCAAGCCACTCTATAAGCGCATGACAAAGAACGATATCAAAGCTCCCAAGTTCGTCTCTACTTAAACTTTGATAAGGACACTGATACCAGTGAATTGATTCCATCAGGCCCCGATCAGTCGCGGACTCTTGCGCAGCTTCAAGCATCTTTCTGGACATATCATTGTAGGTGACCTCATGGCCCATGGCGGCAAGCCACAAGGAAATCTGTCCCAAACCTCCACCGATATCTAGCACACGCAAGCGCTTTGAGGTATTGAGATTCGGCAATATAGTTAACAGATCACGTCGAATAACGGCAAGACGTATATCACCCTTGAGACCGGCGTAAACCTTGCGTGAAAACTTTTCAATCAAGTCGTCAAAGTTACGATCATTTATGATGGAATCGGCCATTTTTCTTCTACAATAATCAGCAATTTTGCATTAAAACAAAAAGTCGCCCAGTGTTATATAGCCTGATTAGGCTTTGAGTATTACAATGACACCCAATTGAACTCAGGCCGAACCCATGTACACTCCAACACCCACAGTAGAGCTGGCGATGCAGTTAATATCCCTTCCTTCGGTCACTCCTGAGATGCCGGCTGTCAGACAGTGATGATTGATCGACTGGAAGCCGTTGGTTTTACTATTTATCGCTTGCCCTACGGAGCCGTGAATAATTTTTGGGCGGTACATGGCTCTCAGGGCCCTATCTTCTGTTTTGCAGGACATACTGATGTAGTGCCCACGGGACCAATCGAGCAATGGACCAATCAACCATTTAAACCGACGATCATGGATGGTCAGCTCTATGGTCGCGGTGCTGCAGACATGAAAGGTTCTTTAGCTGCCATGGTTGTTGCTGCTGAGAAGTTTGTCGTGGAGAATCCCAATCACAAAGGTCGCCTCGGCTTTTTGATTACTAGCGATGAAGAAGGTGACGCTGTGGATGGCACAGTCCGCGTTGTTGAGTGGTTAAAATCCAAGGATATGATTCCAAAATGGTGCTTAGTTGGAGAACCATCAAGCTCACTTCGCTGCGGTGATACCATTAAGAACGGTCGCCGTGGTTCTCTAGGATGCTGTATGCGGATTAAAGGGGTCCAAGGTCATGTAGCCTATCCAGATCTCGCATCTAATCCGATTCATTTGGCTCTTCCAGCACTTTCAGAACTAACGGCAGAAATTTGGGATACTGGCAATAGTTTTTTCCCAGCGACATCATTCCAGATATCAAATATAAATAGTGGGACTGGGGCAACTAATGTAATACCTGGGCAAATCGAGGTGTTATTCAATTTTCGATTTTCAACAGAAGTCACTGATAAAGAACTTCAGGAACGAGTGATCGATATCCTAAATAGGCATAACCTCGACTACTCTTTAGATTGGAACTTAAGCGGTCAACCCTTCTTAACCCCTGAAGGGTTGCTAGTAGCGGCAACTGTTGAAAGTATAGAGGCAGTAACTGGACTAAATTCTCAACTATCAACTGCAGGGGGAACCTCCGACGGCAGGTTTATAGCCCCCGCAGGTTCTGAAGTGGTTGAGTTGGGTCCCATTAATAAAACTATTCATCGTGTGGATGAAAATATCTCTGTTACAGATTTAGATGATTTAGCATTGATTTATCAACAGGTCGTTTCGAAATTGCTTTTGTAGAGCTTAACGTACCATTTTTTAAACGGCCTTTTAATGAAATATAATCAGTTATTTTTGTACTTTTCTACAGTGACTATCTGGGGGTCTACCTGGTTCGCTATCACTTTTCAGCTGGGCGAGGTAGAACCAATAATCTCTGTTATTTACAGAATGGGGTTGGCTTCGGTCCTACTGTTCATTCTGTGTAAAGTTCGTACTATTTCGCTACATGCGACTAGGCGTGATCATCTGTTTTATGCTATTCAAGGAATTCTCAGTTTTGGACTCAATTTTTGGTTCATTTATATGTCTGAAATGTATATTACAAGTGGGATTATTGCTGTTATCTTTTCTCTAATAGTCTTCTTCAATCTGATTAATAGTAGGATCTTTTTAAAGCGTCCGATCGAAAAAAACACCATGATTGGCGGATTAGTAGGGATCTCGGGATTGTATTTTCTTTTTTATCCTGAACTTTCCAATGCAAGCTCAGAGTCAACCGCACTAACCGGTTTTGCACTCGCATTAACAGCGGTAGTTTTAGCTTCCCTAGGCAACATAGCAGCCACTCGCAGCGGGCTTCTTGGGCACTCGGTATGGAAGATCAATGCTTGGTCTACCTTCTACGGGACTCTAGCACTAGGGATCATAGCCAAAGTCTTAGATATCGAATTTAGCTATGACTACAGATTAGAGTACACCGCCTCACTTATTTACCTATCCGTATTCGGGACCATTCTAGCCTTTGGTGCATATTTGAAGTTAATGGTGCTTATCGGGCCAGAAAAGGCCAGTTACGGAGCCCTTATGATTCCCTTTGTGGCGATTTTATTGTCCACAGTATTTGAAGATTACCAGTGGACCGCTCCTGCGGCTATAGGCTTTACCCTAGCCGTTATAGGTAATTATCTAGTGATGCGCAGACCAGGCTAGCTGGGGATTTTAGATAAGGCAAAAATATCAAACCTAGTACTCTTGCCTTCTAAAGAGTACGTCGGTTTTTTGTCGCCTAAAAATTTGGCCACAGAAGGCCTCTTAATGACGACTCGATACCTCGCTATTTCAAGCGCTCTTTCTAAAAGACCGTCAGAATCTATATCCGAACCCACAATATGCTGGAATGCTTGCATCTCCTTTTTAACCTTTGCCGACTTTTTACGATGGGGAAACATCGGGTCTAAATAAATAACATCAGGTCTTTGGTCAATAGTTATATCTGAGAGAATTTCTAGACTGTCGCACTCGATGAGATCTAAACGATTCATTAAGTCTCTTATCGCAGGGTCTGACTCCCCTTCTTTTCGAGCCCTATTAATACCATCACGAAGTAAACAGCAAATTAGAGGATGACGCTCTACAAGACTTACTCTGCAACCAAGAGAGGCAAGGACAAAACCATCACCACCTAAACCCGCCGTAAGGTCCAGAACTCTGGGCAAGAAACGTCCTGACACACCCACCGCTTTAGCTATAGCTTGGCCATTTCCACCACCAAACCTACGCCGATGATTGTTAGAGCCGAACATAAAATCGACTCGTATCGGCCCGTGTAGTCGCCGATTACTAGGAAATAGACTTAGCCCATCTTCGCCGACTAAGAGCACATATGAGGGATCATTCTGGTAATCATCAGGGGATCCTATATCTGTAACTAGAGGGTAACCAAGAACTGAAGATAGCTCCTTGGCTTGCACTAAATAATGAGGGCTATCAGAGGAAACTTGAATACTTATCATGGTACCATTAAACCATATAACCACTGGCTCTAGGCACTATAAGATGCAACGATTTCGCTTTGTTTTCCCATTATTTTTATTACTGACGGCCTGTGCCGATTATGTCGTCACTTTAAATAATATGACGATCAGTGAACCTAAGCCCCTCTATCAGCCACTTGAGATCCTTGACGAAAATCTGAGAAGCTGTGTCTCAGAAACTATTAGATCCAATTTAGTCACGGGGGTAGGCGATTTAAAAATGCTTTCCTGTAGCTATGCTGGAATTACTAACTTGGCTGGAATTCAGCAGTTCACTCAGCTATCGCACATCAAGCTCGACCATAACAATCTGGTTGGAATCGAGCCTTTACTTTTCTTAGAAAATTTACGCTTAGTGGACATAACGGGCAATAGTGAGGTGGCTTGTAGAGATATCGCAGAACTAAAAAAGCTCATAGGCAAGGACCTGTTGATCTCCGACACTTGTTCTCGTCAATGAAGCAACATAATTTAGCGACATAGATCTCAAAATGGCTTAAAAGTTACTCACAGATTCTGTGGATAACTTTGTGGATTAACGGTTATTTTGTCTCATAAATCCTTAAATAATGTAGGTATCCCTTAAATTGATCATTTTTTAACCAGTTAAAAAATATCAATATAATCAATGACTTAGTGTAGTCCTTCATCAAAAATCAATGACTTACAGTCGTTACTTAAAATAAGATTTAGAACATTAGGCTATCTGTGGAAAAAATATTTATTCGATGAGTAATAAGTTGAAGTTTTTGCAAATAACTCTTGCCATTTATTTTAATAAATGCTTAGTGAAAGGACCCCTATTTTATCTCCATCCAGGGACTGCCGGATTCTTGATCAGCAAAAGATAAAACTATGTCCTCGCCACATAATGGCTCAATAGCTGCTTTTATGAGGGAAACGTCGTTATTCTTAGCACTAATATGACCGATCACAAGAGTTTTTAGTCGAGACAAGTCAAGCGCCAAGAGCAAGTCTGCTGCCTGTCTATTGCTCAAATGGCCAAACATTCCACTAACCCTATCCTTTAAAAATCGCGGATAAGGCCCATCTAAAAGCATGTCCGTCGTCATAGTTACATTCTAGTAGTAAAGCATCACATTTAGAGTAACTGGAGACAACGTGAGGAGTAAGTGGCCAAGGTCGGTGAGAATGCCTAGCTGAACCTTACCGTTGCTTAAGATATATTGTATTGGCTCTCTCGCGTCATGAGGGACAGGAACAGGTTTGATACAAATATCGCCCACATAAAAATCTCTATGGCTATCAATACAATTAAATAGAGCCTCACCGGACTGGATCTGTTTTGCCTTAAGACTTCCTGCAGATAGATACACAGGAATATTATACTTTGCGGACAAGGCTCCTATACCTTTCCAGTGGTCACTATGCTCGTGGGTGACAATTATTGCAGTCAAATCTTCTGGAGATTTCCCTATCCTCTCAAGTCTTGTGCATGCATTTCGCAAACCAAAGCCACAATCTACCATCACACATGCCGTATCCGACTCTACAACTGTTGAATTACCTTTGCTCCCACTGCCGAGCGACGCGAAACGCATCGACACGTCTATGACAAGTTACTGCGAACAATTGCCAGTAACTTAAGCGATTCAGCCTTTGGCAGACTGTTACCCTTAGAGTCCACTAGCCGAACTTCCACATTTTCTTTAACCGACTCAACAAGAATTCGATAATTCACCTCGATGATTTCATCATTAGACCTACCACCTCCAAATAAGCCAGCAAAAAAGCCCGGTTCTGCCTGGTTTGGTTCGGTGTAATTAACAAAAAGTACTCCCTCTGTACGATCTTTATCGATAGTCGTGAAGCCCGCACGTTCAGCTGAGTATACGATAGAGGCCCACGATCTATCATAGCCAAGCTTTATTTCTATAAAGGGATCGGCTACTTCAGGGGATATTATTTGAACCTTGGACGAACCTCCAATTTCTTGCGCGAGTAATGAGACACTTGCAAAGTCTTCAGTGCCTGCTAAATCATTTGCTACGAGCGTTAACATATCGAGTTCCCGCTGATCGCTATTTGATTCTTCAGGCCACTCGCCTGCATCTTCATCTCCACGTAAAGCCTGGTTATGGACCACCGAAATCTCAGTACTCTCCAATTGAACGCCGGGGGAAATATTAAAACGGAATCGATGAGAGTTGTCGTTGTCAGAGTTAAAGCTAACCCACACTGTTTCAATAATTCCTGAAGACCCTTCCGCCCTGGCGGATGGAACACCGTTACGGTTTAAAACATTACGGAGTCTAGGCCAAAGCTCACTTGGAGAGATGTTTATCAGTACCCATCGACGATCATCAAAGCTTTGAATCTTAACTAATTGCTCAAAGGTATTTATCGACGCTGGCTGAGGCCTTGGCACATCAAACGAAACGAGTTGCTCACTACCCCCTTGCGCTGGCGGTAGTGGATATAGCTGCCCTAAAGGTATGCTCTTGCTTTCTACTGGTATAAAAGTAGGTTCTGTCTCCTCAGCCAACAGATAGTCGCTACTGCGATCACGCAGACCAAACCAGCCACAACCTGCCAAATTGACAGTTAACAATATAATGATACCGGATGAAATTATTCTCATTTTTAAGTCAGGCCCTTAAGTAGACTATTAAATTTATATAACTTTTGCTGCTTTCAAGGCAACTTCAACAACTTTTTTGTGCTCTTCACTCAAAGCGGTCATTGGCAATCTAAGCACATTTTCCATCATGCCCATTTGGCTGACAGCCCATTTAACTGGAATAGGATTAGCTTCAACAAAAAGAGCAGAATGGAGCAAGTTAAGGTTTAAATCGATCTCTTCAGCCCTATTACTATCACCTCGTAAAGCCGCCGCACACATTTCAGACATTAATTTGGGGGCAACGTTCGCCGTGACCGAAATATTTCCATGCCCTCCCTTAACCATAAACTGCCGCGCCGTTGCGTCATCACCTGAGTAAAACGCAAAATCGGGAGCACAACTAGCCTTGAGTTCATCGAGACGGGATACATCTCCTGTGGCTTCTTTAATACCGACTATATTACTGAATCTACTTAATCTAGCCACAGTATCTGGAACCATATCACAGGCCGTTCGCCCTGGCACATTGTAGAGCACTTGATCAATATCTACTGCCGTAGCGATAGCTTTGTAGTGTTCAAACAGCCCTTGCTGTGTGGGTTTGTTATAGTAGGGGGTAACCAAGAGACAGGCGTCAGCACCTACTTTTTTTGCTGTTTCCGTTAACTCTATTGCCTCTGAAGTTGAGTTCGCACCCGTACCAGCAATAACAGGTATTCTTCCGCAAACTTTGTCTACCACAAACTCAATAACTTTACCGTGTTCTGAAACATTTAGTGTAGCTGATTCCCCAGTTGTCCCTACTGCAACGATTGCGTCTGTTCCCTGCTCCACATGCCATTCAATTAATACCTCTAGAGCAGCCCAATCTACCGTCATGGAACCTGACTGCATGGGTGTGACCAATGCAACGATACTCCCAGTGATCATTTTTCTCTCCAAATTAGACGGCGCGACTGCGGCTTCATGGTACTGATGCAGAAGATCAGGCACAAGTAAAACTCTGATAATGGCTCAATTTTAATCATCCTGCACACCATCAGAGTCATAAATATCAGCTTCTCCCTCGGGCCTATTTTTAAATCGCCGGTGAGCCCACAAATATTGGTCTGGTTGCAAAAGAATAAACTTTTCTATCAACTGGTTAATTCTTGTCGCATCAATTAAATCATCGCCCACTGGAAACGACTTGAGTTGAGGATGTATTGTTACTTTATAGCCTCTGGAGCCTGGAAGCCGAATGTGGGTAAAAGGGACCACTGCTGCTCCAGTTTTCTCAGCAAATCGAGCCGTTGCATATACAGTTGCCGCCTGAACACCAAAAAACGGTGCAAATAGCCCTTGCACAAGGCCATAGTCTTGGTCGGGGCCGTACCATAATGTTCGTCCNTGTTTTAAGCGCCCTCATACTACCCCTAACATCCCTTCGTTCAAATACCATAGTNTCTCCACTCCCCTTAGATATTCGCCCACAGGCTTGAACATAATCATAAACTGGGTTGCCATGCGCTCGATACATACCGTCCATTTGCGTCGCCATTGCCACAGCGGCGCCACCGATCTCCAAGGTCGTAAAATGAATTCCAAGTAGCATAGTCCCCTGACCACTAGGCACGGATGTCAAATGCTCAAGTCCATCGTAAGTAATCAACTTTTTTAAACGACGCTTCGACCACCACCAGGCCATACCAACTTCCATGATGGCAATACCCATACTGATGAAGTTTTTGCGCAATAAAGCGTATTGCTCATCTGAACTCAGGTTTGGAAAGCACACTTCTATATTTTTTTGTGCAATTCTCTTGCGACTGCTAGGCAAGCTAAATACCAAAAGGCCCATCCCGGTTCCAAGAAAGACTAATATCGGAAAAGGAAGCATGGTTATTAGCCGCCATAACCCTAACCCAAGCCAAAGAAGCCAGTGCCTGGGATGCAGAAGTTCTGCTCTAAACTTGGTCCCCTTAGAGGCTTTATCAGTCAAGAGGCTAGCCTTTCACCAGATTGGCAATTGCGACCTCTGGATTAACATCGGCTTCATAGTCCACAGCAGCAATATTAAAGCCAAACAAACCTAAAAAATCCTGCTTGTAACCTTCAAAATCCGTCAAACTATGGAGATTTTCAGAGGATATCTTAGCCCAAGATTCAGCTACTTTATCCTGTATATTGGGTCGCATTTCAAGCTCATCCATCCTCAAGCGGCCTTCATTATCCAAGCGTGGGTTATCGCAATATAAACCTTCTGTAAACAATCTATAAAGCTGTTCAATACAGCCCTCATGACTTCCTTCTGCCTTCATTTCTTTGAACAACATAGCCAAGTAAAGGGGCATAACAGGAATTGCTGAACTTGACTGAGTAACGACGGCCTTGAGTACTGAAACTCTAGCATCACCTCCTGTCTGGGCTAGTTTCTCCCTGATTGAGAGTACTTTGGTGTCTAAATCCTTTTTTGCTTGGCCAATAGTCCCATCCCAGTATAGATCCCAGGTCATTTTCTCGCCAATGTAGGTAAAAGCAGTAGTTTTTGCACCATCAGCAAGGACCCCTGCCGCGCTAAGTGCATCCAACCACATCTGCCAGTCTTCTCCCCCCATTACAGCGACAGTATCTTCAATCTCCTTGGTCGTGGCTTTCTCTAAACTAAACTCCTGGATAACCTCCTTGTCGGTGTTAATGCCGAGCATCGTTATATCTTTCCCCACCGGTTTTAATGTTGAGTTAAAAACTTCTCCGGTAACTGGATGCTGTCGCCGAGGTGCGGCCAGACTATAAATCACAAGATCAACCTGACCCATATCTGATTTTATTGTTTCAATTGCGGTTTTTTTTATGTCATCTGAGAATGCATCGCCATTGATACTTTTGGCATAGAGACCATCTTCTTCAGCATATTTATGAAAAGCGGCGCTATTGTACCAACCTGCAGTGCCCGGCTTCCGCTCCGAGCCCGGTTTTTCGAAAAACACACCAAGGGTAGAAGCCCCTGAACCAAAGGCTGCTGTAATTCTAGCGGACAGCCCATAACCCGTTGAACTACCTATGACTAGCACTCTTTTGGGAGCATCAATACTCTCTTGAGCTCTAATATAATCAATCTGGTCGCGAACATTCTTTTCACAACCAGATGGATGGCTAGTAATACACATGAAGCCGCGAACGCGAGGCTTAATAATCATTCAAATATCTCCGCTGATAGCTAATTTATCGTCTTATCCGACTCTGTCTATGATAACCCAATGGTCGCCCTTCTCGTATTATTAGCGCTAAAAAAGTCAAAAAAGCATAGCTTTTAAGGAATAATATTATTTGATCATAATTGGATCTGTGGCCGTAAACTTTTAGAATGGCCGAAGCTTTTTTATCATCAACGCTATTATACTTCATCATGGCGAACTAACCCCATATATCCCCTTAGATATTAACATTATTGGATTAAATGAAATGAAGGATTTGTCTTATCCATTTCTCCGCGATACCTTTTTGCAAGCTCTTGAAGATAGTGGCAGTGTTTCTGCAGAAACCGGATGGACGCCAATCCATCTTGAACTTAAAGACAAAGAATTAAATTGTTTCATGCCCCTGTATTTAAAAGATCATTCAATGGGTGAATATGTGTTTGATCACGCCTGGGCCAATGCATACCATCAGAACGGATTAGATTACTACCCTAAATTAGTCACTGCCATTCCATTTACTCCCTCAACTGGAAGTCGCCTTCGAAGTGAGCAAGTTGTAACTCAAACGCAATGGGGTCAACTAGTTGATGAAGTCACTAATATTGCGGAAGAGACCCAGGCATCAAGTTGGCACATTCTTTTCCCCAATGATAGTGACCTATCCCTGCTCCACGACCCCAGGCTATTGAAAAGATCTGGGGTTCAATACCACTGGTTTAACAAAGGTTATGACTCTTTTGATGACTACCTTTTGGCAATGACTTCTCGCAAACGCAAAATGATTAGAAAGGAGCGTCAGGAAGTTATCAATCAAGGGATTGACGTCAAAATTTTGTGTGGCGACGAGATCACTACCGATCTATGGCAGCTTTTCTATCGACTATATGAGCGCACATATGCCAAACGGAATGGAACTCGAGGCTACTTAACGTCTGATTTCTTTCGACAGATAGCGATCAAAATGCCCGAGCAGATAGCGATGGCTGTCGCAAATATCGAATCTGAACCCATAGCGTGTGCACTTTACCTCTTTGACAACGACACCCTTTATGGTCGCTACTGGGGGAGCCTTGGGGAATATCCGTACTTACATTTTGAGCTCTGCTACTACAGCGGCATTGAGTTAGCCATTAAAATGGGGCTGCAGCGATATGATGCCGGAGCTCAAGGAGAGCACAAGTTAGTGAGAGGGTTTGAGCCGGTACGAACCTTTTCACTGCACTGGATACGGCATCCTGAGTTCAAGGACGCTATCGCGCGCTATCTTGAGCAAGAAAACGTTGCTATCCAGCACCATATTGATCAGGCTTTAGAGATGTTGCCATTTAAGAAAAGCTTGTAACAAGACCACCTCTTACCACTCTCCATTGTTGCTCATGGATGCCCAAGGTTCTGATGGAGGCAAAGCCTTTCCAGCTTGTAGTAGCTCAATAGAAATGCCATCAGGAGATCTAACAAAAGCCATATGCCCATCTCTGGGAGGGCGACTGATAAGAACTCCGTGATCCGCTAATCGAGAACAAGCTGCATATATATCATTTACTCGGAAAGCTAAATGGCCAAAGTTTCTGCCACCCTCGTAGGGCTCTGGATCCCAGTTATGCGTCAGCTCTAACAAAGGCGCATCTTTTTCAATTGCTGTCTTTGAATCGTCCGGTGCGGCTAAAAAGATTAGTGTAAAGCGACCTTTTGCAACCTCATATCGCGAGATTTCAATCATACCGAGCGCATCACAATAAAATGCCAAGGAACTTTCGACATTTGATACACGCACCATGGTGTGCAAAAACTGCATGTTAGCCTCCTCGAGGGTCTTCGAAACTATAGAGCTAGGTGCCTAATATCACTTAACAATTTAACTATCTGAGTCATAAATCGACCCGCATCACCACCATTGATTAATCGGTGATCATAGGAAAGTGCCAAAGGAAGCATCAAACGTGGTTCAAAGTCATGCCCGTTCCAAACAGGCTTCATTTGAGCTTTAGACACACCAAGAATACCCAATTCAGGGGCGTTAACAATTGGCGTGAATCCATTTCCACCGATGGCTCCTAAGCTCGAGAGCGTAAAACAGCCTCCTTGCATATCGGAGGGCTTAAGTTTTCCTTCTCGCGCTTTTTCTGCCAACTGTGCCACTTCCCCAGCGATCTCCCAGATCCCCATAGATGAGGCGTTACGAATAACCGGAACCACCAGTCCACGCGGTGTATCTACGGCCATTCCGATATTACAATATTGCTTTTGAATATAACTCTCGCCGTCTCCTACAAGAGATCGGTTAAAGCCAGGATTATCTTCCAAAGCAGTGGCAATAGCTTTTACAAGAAAGGCTACTGGTGTCACACGAACACCACGCATCTCGCCTTCAGCTTTCAGTGATTTACGAAAACTGTCCATCTCAGTTATATCAGCATCATCAAACTGGGTTACATGAGGAACATTCAGCCAATTGCGCTGCATATTGTTGGCTGTGACCTTCTGAATTTTGGTTAACTTAACCTTTTCAATCTCACCAAACTGGCTGAAATCGATCTGCGGGATTTCAGGAATTCCAGCACCAGTATCTTGACCGCTCTCAGCAGCGCCACCAGACAGTGCTCGCTTCACATAATCATTGACATCGTCCTTCAAGATGCGTCCTCGAGGACCACTACCTGGAACGCTAGTCAGATCTACACCTAATTCTCTAGCCAGCATTCTGACCGCAGGTCCTGCATAAATATCATCCGCGCTCTCTGAATCAGCAAGAGGTAAATCAACCGCGGAAGAAGATATAGCGACATCAAACTCAGTCGCCTTCTCTTCGATTTTTGCTACTGGCGCAGCTTCCGGTGCTACAGTAGCTTCTGCTGCATCCTCGACTTCAGCATCCAAAGATTCAGCAGCCTCATTCGACACTTCTTGGCTTGGATCAGCCTGAATTTCAAGCTCTGCTATGGGGTCACCAACTTTGACAGTGTCACCTTCAGCAACCAAATACTTAACCAACTGACCCTCGTGAGGGCTTGGTACATCCATGGTGGCCTTGTCAGACTCCAGAACCAGCAACGAATCCTCCACCCCAACAGTGTCGCCCTGGGCTAGACTTAATTCAATCACATCTACAGATTCGGCCCCGCCAAGATCTGGAACTACTATCGTTTCTATTGCCACTAACAAATCCTCGTACTAGTAAATTTCATGCTACCTTACTAAAGCCTTGATAAACAAGATTTACATGTAAAGCGGGTTCGTTTTCTCCGGGTCAATAGAAAACGATTCAATTGCCTCAGATACTACAGATTGCTCAATAATCCCTTTATCAGCCAAACCTTTCAGCGCTGACACGACAATAAAGTAACGATCTACCTCAAAAAAGTGTCGCAACGTCTCGCGACTATCACTCCGCCCAAACCCGTCTGTGCCTAACACATGCAGGGAACTGGGTAAGTATCGCCTCAGTTGTTCAGCATAGGCTTTCATATAGTCAGTCGCGATAACAATAGGATCTGAAATATTACCCACCTGCTGTTCCACATAGCTGAGCTTGGGTGTTTCTGTAGGATGAAGTAGATTCCAACGATCAACCGCTTGACCTTCTCGAACTAATTCATTGACACTGGTTAGACTCCAAATATCGGCTTCTACTGAGAATTTTTCTTTTAGTATTTCCGAAGCCGCAACAACTTCATTAAGAATAGTACCTGCCCCCATTAAGGTAACCTTCTTTTTAGACGTCACTTTTTGGCTACGTTTTAAAGGATAAATACCTCTAACAATTCCTTCCTCAACACCTTCAGGCATAGCGGGCTGAATATAATTTTCATTCATCGTAGTCAGGTAGTAAAAATAATTTTCTTTGTCCTCAAACATACATTTGAGACCACTTTGAATAATCACAGCCAACTCATAGCTATAGGTAGCATCATAACTTTTGCAGTTAGGGATGGTATTGGCCAATATTAGGCTGTGGCCATCTTGATGCTGAAGCCCTTCTCCGTTTAACGTAGTTCTCCCAGCAGTAGCGCCGATTAAAAATCCTCTAGCCTGACAATCTCCCGAAGCCCAGGCAAGGTCTCCGATACGCTGAAAGCCAAACATTGAATAAAATATATAAAATGGAATCATTGGACGAGAGCTAGTACTGTAGGCCGTCGCCAAAGCTAGCCAAGCTGACATTGCGCCCGCTTCGTTAATACCTTCTTCTAGAATCACGCCTTTTTTGTCTTCTTTGTAGTACATGATCTGCTCTCGATCATGAGGCACGTATTTTTGTCCTGCAGAGGTATATATACCTAATTGGCGAAACATACCCTCCATTCCGAATGTGCGAGCTTCATCGGGAACAATGGGCACTACGTACTGACCTATATCTTTATTTTTGATTAGAGTAGACAAGATTCTCACAAAAGCCATGGTCGAGGACATTTCTCTCTCGCCACTACTATCCAGCTGTTTATCAAAAACTTTTAGTGCGGGAACAGACATCTCTTCAAAATCAGATTTCCTAGCGGGCAATGGCCCACCAAGAGATGCTCGTCTTTCGTTCATATAAATCAATTCAGGACTATTTTCCTCTGGACGATAGTACGGCACTGTTTCCAACTGATCATCTGAAATAGGAATTCCAAAGCGATCCCTGAATATCTTCAAATTTTCAACATCCAGTTTTTTAACTGAATGCGTGTCGTTGGCGGCTTGTCCACCTGCACCAAGACCGTAACCTTTCACAGTATGGGCCAAGATAACGGTGGGATGCCCTTTACTCTCAACAGCTTCAGAATATGCCGCATAAACCTTATAGGGATCATGTCCACCCCGGTTTAAAGCCATAATCTGGTCATCAGTCATATCTTTAACCAGCTCAAGTAGCTCAGGATACTTACCAAAGAAATGCTCTCGAGTGTAAGCACCTCCGTTGTATTTATAATTCTGGAGCTCTCCATCACACACTTCATTCATTCTTTGCAGTAACAAGCCACTCTTATCTCGCTCTAAAAGCTGGTCCCAATGTCTGCCCCAAATAACTTTGATAACGTTCCAACCCGCTCCTCTAAAAACTCCCTCTAATTCTTGAATAATCTTACCGTTACCACGAACTGGTCCATCCAATCGCTGTAAATTACAGTTGATGACGAAAATCAAATTCTCCAGACCTTCTCTACCGGCCAAAGAGATAGCTCCAAGGGTCTCGGGCTCATCACATTCTCCATCCCCTAGAAAAGCCCATACTTTTCGATTGCCTCGGGCAACCAAATCTCGAGCTGACAGATAACGCATCACATGAGCTTGATAAATAGCCTGAATGGGGCCTAGTCCCATCGAAACTGTAGGAAACTGCCAATAGTCGGGCATTAACCAAGGGTGGGGATAAGAGGATAGTCCTGTTCCATCCACCTCGCGGCGGAACTTATCTAGTTGCTCAACACTCAGACGACCTTCTAAAAAGGATCGTGCGTACATACCCGGTGAACTGTGCCCTTGAAAGAAAACGAGATCTCCAGGCGTATCGTCTGAGGATCCGCGGAAAAAATAATTAAAGCCAACATCATAAAGGGTCGCTGCTGATGAAAAGCTTGCTATATGACCACCAATACCCTCACTTTGTGCATTAGCTCGCATCACCATAGCTAGTGCGTTCCATCTGACAAGCGATCGAATTCGACGCTCCATAAATAGATCGCCCGGCATTATTTTCTCTCGAACTGCTGGAATCGTATTACAAAAATGAGTCGTCACCGACTGAGGAAGGTCTATTCCATTTTCTGTGGCGCGAGCATTCAGCTGCGCGAGAATGTAGCTGGCTCGATCATCTCCCTGTGAGCGGCAAATCGAATCAAGTGCTTCCAGCCATTCGCGGGTTTCTGTTGGATCTAAATCATCCATGTATACCACCTTCTTGGTTAACTTTTATTTTTGTACAGACGAGTTATTTAATGTGACATTAGGCTAACTTATATAACTTTAAAGCAAAATCTTAACTGCATATGTAGTATAACTACAAAATTACCGAAATTAAAGCAATTTAACATCAATGTCCTTTGGGAAAGAACGCATAATATTTCTTTAATTCATTGTTTTATATATATATTTTAAAAATCTTAGCTAAATAGTTTAGCTACATATTATGCCAAACTCACCCAGAAAGAGCGATAAACAGTCCACTTCTACCGTACATTACCCGATTACAATTAAGATTGAACGGTGGACTAAACTCACTACGCGAGGAGAAAGACTTAGAAGAATTCGTTCGCTATGTTGGATCAGAAATCGATGTATCTGGCCAAGCATTAAAAATAGCTTTGACCAATGTTGCCAAAGGAATGGCAAAAAAGACCCCCCAAAAACCCCATAACCCACCAAACAGGAGCACTGCCACTATAATCGCAATTGGATGGAGATTAACGACCTCAGAAAATAACAAAGGAACCAACACATTGCCATCTAAGAACTGGATAACCCCATAACTGACAAACAGCCACAAAAACTCCGAAGAAAAGCCCCATTGCATATAACCCACCAAAAGGACAGGGAAAGTCACCACTGTAGCTCCAATATAGGGAATCAGAACCGAGAGACCCACTAGCAAAGCCAAGAGCGCAGCGTAATTAAGGCCGAGAATCAAAAAGACCAGATACGACAAGGAGCCAACAATTAGTATTTCAATAGCCTTGCCCCTAATATAATTAGCAAACTGAATATTCATCTCTGACCATATCGCAGTCATTACAGAGCGTTTTTCAGGTAGCATTCCAGCGATAAAGGCTAACAATTTTTCTCGATCGCTTAGCATAAAGAAAACTAAAACAGGCACTAGCAACAGATAAAGAGCCACTGCGAACAAACTAGGGAAACTACTCAGGGAAAAACTCAGTATTTGCTCAGCAACGTTGGCCACCTCTTGAGATACTCGTACCCAGATCAAATCAAATTGCTCTGCAGTAACATAGTCCGCGTAACGCTCGGGTAAGTCGATCAAGAAGTCGCGAGAACGGCCTATCATGCTCGGCACTTCCCCTAGCAAAAGTGATAACTGTCGCCCTACGATAGGCACGATGCCAATAACAATAGCAACCAGCCCACACAAAAACAAAATATATGAGGTCAAGACTGACACCCGCCTTGACACCCCGGCACGACCCAAGCCATTGACAACCCCCTGCAGTAAGAAAGCGATGATCATAGAGGCAAAAACAGGGCCAAGAAATTCACCTACAGTCGCAAGCATTACTATAAATACAATCATCATGACACCGAGAAACACAGCCTCCTCATTACCAAGGTACCTACCTAACCATTTACTCAGGATTTGCTTCATTGTCCTAACTCGCCTTTAAGGTGATTGAATTCACTTGCCAATTGCTGGATTTGTATATTTAACTATAGAACATGAAACTAGCTAAACTTTCAACTGTCGAACTCTTATAAATTATCCGTTACAGTAGATAGGATGACTTTTTATACCACTTTACGTTTTGGACACTGATATTAACCGACCAGCCACCTCAATCACACAATATTTCAGGCCCCTATGGCTAAAGAGCATCCTGCTCTGCTTTCTGTGTCTGGTAATGCCAGCTTTTAATACTACAAGCGACGAGATAAAGCTTCCTGTCCTTGGAGATAGCCTCTCTGGAATAGTGTCAAAGCAACAAGAATTCCAGCTTGGTCGTACATGGCTCAAAGTATTTAGGAGTCGAGTTCGTGAATTTGATGATCCATTAATGCAGCAGTATTTAGAAAATCTCATATACAACTTGCAACCTACAGCGAACTTGAAAACCCTAATATTGAGCTAGTAATAGTCAATAACCCAACGATGAATGCATTCGCTGTACCTGGAGGAGTCGTCGGAATTCACACCGGACTCTTTGCTTATGCCGAAAATGAAGATCAAATGGTTTCTGTTCTTGCTCATGAGTTAGCTCATCTGAGTCAGCGTCACTTTGCCCGAGGACTTGAATCACGGCGTAACTCTTCTGCTGCCACCCTGGCAGGGCTGCTCACTGGCCTAGTATTAGCTGCGACTGTTGGCGGTGATGCCGGAATGGCTGCAATGGCCGCAACTCAAGCCATGACGTTAGAAAATCAACTTAGATACAGTCGATCTAACGAAAAAGAAGCTGATCGCTTCGGTCTGAGGACTATGGAGAAAGCTGGGCGCGATCCAGGAGCGGTTGGGGACATGTTTGAAACTATGCTTAAGCGTCTCCGTTATTCTGGCGATCGCCCCCCAGAGTTTCTGCTGACACACCCGG
>JGI20160J14292_10001416_pt1 | contig 20035 bp, 6 predicted proteins | sample COG_10_FD_14292 | JGI IMG/M metagenome (IMG submission 14292) | reverse complement strand
TCGAGCAATATATCAGAAGTATCCCAAGTATCCGCTATAGTTATTTTAAAGAAACTCATATAGAGGTTCTGACACATTGCTTCACGATCTTCAACAAAAGGGCTTATATTCCAGGATAAATAAGTATCTTTATTCTGATCATAGTTAGTTATTCCAGAATTTGCTGAACAGATCTGTTCCATAGTAGTCTTTAACTCAAGATTCTTAGAGAAAAAATAATGTAGGCCTGTTTGAAGGTCTAGAATATAGATAGTCTTAGCTATTTTAGAGTTTGTAACAGGCGGGAAAAAATCATCTATATCTGATACAGTCGCCTCATCAAAGACAGCCATATTATTAAAAGGGTTATTACTATCCTCTATAGCCCTTATATCAGAAGTCTGTACTCCTGTACTTAGGAGGCATGCAGAGCTTTCTCTCTCAACCTGACCAGTATCTCTAACTCTTCGCCTTAGTTGAGCCCTCCCATCATGATTTAAATCTGGGAAAGATTGAGGCACATCCCCTAATCGAGGGATAGGAATTCCAGAAAACGTAGTAGACATACCTATGATAGCATCGAATGTAAAAGGATAGTCTCCCTCGTGGGATGAGGTATTAGTAGTTTTCAAATGATCAAAAGCTACTCTAAGGTACCTACTCCTCATAGCAGCTCCAGGAATTTTTACCCCCATACCATGATCTTGAGGGTAAGTTGAAGTATTACCAATAAAAAGTACTCCATATTGTCCAGATTCCTCTGTATTAAAGCCGTACCCAGTACCAAGATATTGTCTCGAAGGCCGCGCCCCTGGATTCTGACGAGACATAGTGTACTCTAGTCCTCCTACAATACTACTAGGCCTAAGTAAAGGCTCTACTGCAAATTGAATATTATCATATAGAAGGGATACAGGACCATCCTGCCACGAATAATCTCCATTAGGATAAGTCGTACCAAAAATGTCTGCATTATTAGTCAATTCTACTATTCTATAATACTCTGTAGTAGTTCCTACTGCTGCACTTGGTACGTACCCTGAAGGCTGTGGATTTGCTGTTTGAGCCCACGTTGCGTCATAAGAAACAGATATATTTACACTTGGGGGAAATGATTGCGTAATATCAGGGGGTATCAATTCTCCATCCATAACCTGAATAGTTGCTAAACCTCGAATAGCTTCTGGGGACGTAAAATCTAAGACCGAGAAACTTACAAATCTAGTAGGATCCTTCTGTGTAATAATATCAGAGTACTGATTATTCCAAGCAGTATAAGATACATCTGCAAAAACGTCTCTTACATTTACTAAAGACTCTCCTGACTTAAAAACATAAGGAGAAAATACTCCGTGACGAGCATAGCCAGAGCCAATTGAGGTAGTGTCGAACTCTACCTCAATTGGGGTCTGAATACTTGCGGAACTAAGCACATTAATCTGAGCTTCAGTGGTGGAATAAGAATTAATAAATCTAATAGAACTTATTCCAGTAACTACTTCTGTACTACTAAACTCTGTCTGAACTGATTCTCTCGCCTCGGGACTTGGAACTACTAATATCGTAGTTTCCGTATTATTCCAAGTATTTGGGCGATCAAGAGCTGACGGAGCGTATTGCTCCGTCAGAATTTCGATTTGAGTTATTACTTTAGAAGTAGCTACTGAAATAGTCATTTATTAAATATCCACACTTGCAGTAATGTTAGAGAATCCTGCACTATTAATAAATATATCAACATCGATAGGGTCAGCTGCACTCGTGGTAACAGTAGTAATAGTAGTACCTCCAGTGAAAGTCATACCAGTTCCTTCAATTAGCAATTTAACATCTGTAGAAATTCTAGCCCCTTGTGCATTGTACGCACTAACTGCTACCGTACTCGCAATCTGTGCTCCTGCGTACGTGTAGCTAGTAGCAGCCGGAGTTACTGTTACAGTAAGAGGTAAACTAGGTGTTAGCAAGTGCAGTTCTGGATAAACTGTGTTCCCTAAAGAAGTACTATCTTTAGTGTACCAAATTCTATCAGTACTATCTCTACCAATACTGGTTATTTTATAGGATAAAGTATTTGCTGTTTCCCATCCAGTAGCTGAGTTAAAAGCAATAATTAAAAAACTATAATCGTCATTAAGACCTATAAGCGTTTCTTCATCGTTTAAAAATATATGCGACTGCCAAGGAAAGGGTAATACCTTCTTACTATGAAATGTAAAGAGCCGAGGATCTGCAGCATCAATTTTCCAAGTTAATAGGGTTTTTATTATATTATTAGTGGTATAATACCTAGGAGCATCAACCCAGATAAGCGTAATATATCTTTCCCCATTAAATTCAAATAAATGATGAGTAACGATAGAAGTGCTGTTAGAAGAATTGTTCTCCCTAAACATCCCCGGATATAGACTATTGTCAATGGTAGCATTCCAAGCATCAACACCGCTGGATTTACCAGTAAATCCTACAGATTGTCCTGCTCCTGCCTGCATTATAACATCAGTTTGTACAGTGAAGGAATCATCCGTAGTATCCCACGTCCATAGATCGGGGTGATAGTCACTATTATCGTCAATATAAACGGCGTACCAAAGTTTTGTGTTTCCTGTACCATCTCTAGGGTCAGTCATAGTTCTACTAGGTTTAGTAGGCACATGATATGAGGTGATGTTAGCAAAGTTTCCTCCGGCTGTAGTACCATCACTCGTTAAATCATTTACATCGAGTCCTCCAGCTAGTCGGTAAGCACTCGCCATAGAATCACCACTAATCAGGATATTCGCGGTGGACTGGGACGTGCCCGTACACTTATATACTCTCGACTTATAGGCAACGGTTGGGCTGCCGCTGGGGCTATTAGAGTTATAAACGTTGACAAATAAAGGCTGAGCATCAACACTGCTTATTCCTAGGAAAGAAGTAGAGGTATAGTTAACAAAAACATAGCCTGAGGTGAGGTTTTGAACGCCTGGCCAGTTAATACTGTACCCTCTCATTATCCTATCGGTATACCATTGATTAGTGGTATTATAGTACCTATATAGACCCCCTATCTGATTACCCGGACTGTGATAATATAACCAATAAGAAGAATTTCCCGGTCGAACGATGCTGGTGAGAGTGGGAGAATAACTCACGCCTCCGGAAAAAGCAATATCACTTAAGTCTTGAGACTCAGATACTCCCAGACTCGTCAAGGTTATCGTGGCGCTCTCGGCCTCAGCGCCTGTCCAGGCGAAAACTGCATCAGAGGACCCATTATTCATAACAAATACGTCAGCTTTAGCTTTATAATTTCTATCCATAGACATCCAAAACTTATGCTGATGCAAATTTGTATAGCTCGTGGGGGTCGTGACGGTATAGTTATCAAAGCCCACATAGTCTTTTGATAGAGCCATCTGGTAGCCCGGCCTATTATAATTCTGCTTGGTATTACTTGCTAGACCATTTGCATTCGCAGTGGTGGTTGCAAACTTTTTATTATAGATAGGGCTTAGAGTAGAAAAGTCATGCTTATAATCAAATAAATATAAACCATCATTTGAAACTCGTGGGTCTTCTAGGATTACGAATTGACTAGTATTTCCTTTATAATCATAAATTTTAGCCATTTTATTGTACCTCCTCTAATTCAGCATCTGGAAAAAGATCTAAAAAAATCTCTACTCCTTGCTCTTTTGATGTGATAGGATTCTTATAGGTTGCTCCTTTACGTGGATCGTACGCAAATCCTTGCATCGAACCAAAAGGGCAGTTATGCTCTTCGTGTTCTTCATCATCGGCCTCTGTTAAAGGACTAAAATGTATCTCCCATAAACCCTCGGTTAAACTTACAGTTGCTAAATGGTCGTGAGTACAACGCTCTATAGCAATACTGCCGTCCTCTAATATCTGTACTTGTCCATCTTCTCCTAGGACTGGTACAGGGTAACTTATAGTATAATTGCTCAAAATTGATCTCCTTATGAGTAAATGAACTTAATGGACAGGTTAGTACCTGGCCCAGATATTATGTCAACAGTTATTTCATCCGCAGGCCCCACTACAACTCCCGCAGTAAAAGCAGCTTCAATGAAGGGAGCCGCGGGGGGTATAACAAATTGCTGAACCTCAGCACCACTTCGCACCACAGAAAATATTAGAGAGGCACCAGAAGGTTGATCAACTTGTGCTCGTATCTCATGTAATGTTATCGTTTGTTGAGGTTGAAATAACTGTGTTCCAGTTAGTGGTCCTGTAAACTGTCCGGCTCTAACCAAGTAGAACGCATTGGTTCTCTTTAAGTTATACCATATAGTTCCTTCCCACACATATAAAACGCCTGTGTCTTGTGCAAAAGATAAATCCCCTAAGTTCCCTATTGCAGGAAAAGAGTTTCTAGTTGCATATACAACGGCAGGACTAGGAGTAGGCGTAGCTTCCCAAGTATCTGTGTTCCCGTTATATTTTAATACATCCCCATTATTGGGGGTTGTTGGTATTGAAACATTAGATAGGTCTTCTAATGTATCCACATTAGATGTACCTACTATTGCTAATTCAAATTTATTTGTTCCAGTATCGTATATTAATCCTTGACCTTGAGTAGCTCCTACAGCATTCACATCTGTTAAGTCTGTTAGTGCAGCCGCGAACTCTATAGTTGTAGGAACCCACTTATCTTGATCATTGTATACTAAGTACTGCCCTTCTGTAACTCCAGTCAAATCTACGTCTGTTAATTCTGATACGGCTGTTGCTACGGTTCCGGGCTCCCACTCACTACTTGTGGAATTATACTGCAGGAATTGATTATCAGTAACTCCCTCTAGATTTACATCGGTTAAGCCATCTAAACTAAACTCATTATCTACTGCGCTCCATTGATCCCCAATAGTATTGTATACTAGTATCTGACCTGTAGTTGGAGTAGATACACTGCTACCCATATTACTTAAAGAATCAAGAGCTCGTTCAGGTATACCCGCCTCCCACTTAGAGGTACTCTCATTCCAAATTAAAGTTTGAGATGCTGTAGGAGCTACAGTAGTATCTATATCTGATAGATTAGTAGTTGCTAAAGTCCCATTTGACCATATTCCTTCAGAGTATAATAAAAGATCGTTGTTTTCAATGTCAGCTAAACTAATATCTGTTAGGCTGGGAAGAGACACATCTCCAGGAGACCAAGTACTAGTAACACTATTATACTGTAGGTATTGTCCATCTGTAGGAAATAATGTAAAAGTGTCTACATCTGTTAAATCTCCGATACCTGCAATAAGTGACGCAGTGCTATCAGAGTCAAGGTCAATATTACTAGTATTAGAACTTACTAAAAACTCGGTTTCAGATATAGCTCGTCCTATCTTTCCGAAGCCTGTAGCTCCAGGGAATAAGGTTCCATCTACAGCTACGTAGTAATTAGCTCCGGGTATAAGCCCTGATAGTGCAGAAACAAAACCAGAACCTGTAATAATAGTAGTAGTATCTCCAGCTAAGTAAGCACCCTCTGAAATACCTACCCAATCTGCGGCCTTGCTAGAAATAGATATATCATTCAAATTATAAGTTATTGCCTGATATCCTGTAGAGTATACTAATCTAGTTTTAAAGAGGGATGCACAGCTGCCTACACTTGAAGTAGTCTCACTTGCTAGTAGAATTCTCGATGCGATATCAAAAACTCTGAAGCCCTTATTAGACCCGTATGTTACAACTAAAGTTTTTTCATTGGCAGAAAGAGACTTCTGCCCATAGTCTAAGTAAGCAGACCCAGAAGTATATAAAAGTGTGCCCTCCAGCAGGCTATGAATGTATAGGTAGCCTGAATAAGTACTAGCTACAATTAAGTAATTACTATTTATTGCGATAGTATCTGCATTCGTATGAGGTACTTCTATAGTACTTACTAAATTATAGGCATAATCATATATATAAGCAGTTGCAGAATTAAACCCGTCCTGTAAGACATCATATATAAGGATTTTACTACCGTCATCAAGCATAGCTACTTGTGTACCAAAACTTCTAGAATTTACGGCAGAGGAATTAGGGTGTTCAAAAGTATGTACTAAGTCTCCTGTATACGCATTAAATAAGAACGCCCTACCTAGAGATGCATTAGTAATAGGGTCTCTATAGTTTTTGTCCCCTACTAAGAGGAAGTTTCCTTGAAAATCTATAGATTTTTGGTGATACCCAAAGCCATTTGAAGTAGTTCTAGAGGGTTCGGGGTGCTCAATTGATCTTAAGTACTCTCCAGTAGTTCCTTTATATATGTGTACCTTACCTTTTCCATTAGCATAGGGGTTCTCAGCTGCTATAATAGCTACTAAGTCACCGTTTGTGGCAACAGTATTACCAAACTGCTGGTAGATATAGCTAGTAGGAGGATATAGTACCTGTAACAATTCTCCAGAACTAGCACTATATATAAATGCTTTTCCTGTATTTGTAATTCCTGGTAGGTCAAATTCAGGATTACCTGCTACTACTAAATCTTCATATATATCAATTGATCTACCGTAGCCAGCAAGCGATATATCGGGAAAGAAGTCATTTTCGAATACTGCAGCCCCTGTTATTTCCTCCGTACCCCGTATTTGAGCCACTTTAGAGTTATTAGTTATATAGACGGGCTCGCCCGCAGCAATAGAGCCTTCAGCCTCTATATTTATAAAGTTTCCGAAAACATTTCTAGCTACTGTCCACTCAAGCGCTTCACCGTCCCATTCAAGAATATCTCTATCAGTTTTAAATACATTTGTATTTACATCAGTTAATTCATCGAGAGTTGATACTTGGGAAAAAGTTTCAGGCACCCACTGTGAGCCGTTCCAAGAAAGACTTTGCCCAACAGCTACATTAGAAATACTAACATCATTTAAGTCATTAAAAGCAAAAACATTAGAGTACCCAATATCGGTAGCTTCCCATTTTCCACTAAAAGAATTAAATACCAGAGCTTGAGTATCTTCTGGAGGTGTATCAATCAAAGATACATCGTCTAATTCAGTTATACTAGTTACAGTAGATACGAACTTACCTTCCCAGAATTGACCATTCCAGGTTAAAGCATGAGAGGGGGTAAGACCACTAGAAAAATCTACGTCGCTAAGGTCTGGCATAGTAGATACGCCAGAAATACTGCCCAATATTAATAGTTGTTGACTATTTGTTGCAATACCTACTAAGCCATAATCAGTTGTATCTGTCGTTAGTGTACCGTCAAAGTTCGCGTAGTAATAGGTAGCAGGAACTAATCCTGAGTATACGAATGGAGTAAGCCCCCCAAGAATAACAACTTCCCCAGTCTCTCCTTGAGTCATAGTACCCGCTGCGATACCTATCCACTCACCTGCATCAGAACTAATAGCAGATTCACTTACATCGAATAGATGTACAGCTCCACGATCAATTGCAGGATTTTGCTGACTACCAGCGCTGAGATCACTATAAGGGGCGCCTGCTATAGCTTTTCCTGCGGGGGTTATAGCAACAGCCGCTCCCATTCTTTCTCCGGAAGGAGATACATTGTATCCAGGGTTATCAAAACCTCCATAATAAACAGGGGGAGTAGCATTAGAGTATACATGAATTTTTCCGGAATCAGGATAACCATCTTTGCCAGTTTCTGAGCCTATTACTATCTGGTACTCCCCAATAGCTACGGAAACGCCAAACCTATCACCTATTGCTTCTGGGCTTTGAATAGTATGTAGTAGGGCCCCTGTAGTAGCTGAAAAGATATAAACTATGCCTTGATTTGCATTGTATCCAGGTGCTCCGACTATTATTTTTTCTGGCCAGTAAGCTAGTACTGTTCCGAAGCCTTCTGAATCAATATTAGGATTTACTAAAGTTGCGATACTAGCAGTAGTTACACGATTTCTTATATAGATTCTACCAGTACTTAGAGTACCTCCGGTGTCCTCGGAGGGAGCAGAAATAATTACGGACGAAGGCGTGATACTAACTACAGAACCGAAAGCATCTCCAGCGGGGGTACCCTCATCGTTAGAATTTTCAAATATTTTACTAGGAGGAGCAATTGGCCATTCCTCTTCCTCTATGTCATAAGGGTAGCCATCAAGGTCATTAAAATCATATAAATAGGCTCTTCCCGTATTAAAGCTAGTAGGGCTATCGTAGCCGGGTGACCCGATTAAAATGGCAGTGTCATCTATAGATACAGACGCTCCGAAGTTGTCATTTGCATTTTGATTAAAGGGGCTAGGTATTATGTATACTAAACTACCCGTAGATATTCTAAAAACATATACTATTCCTGTCTGCACGGCTCCATTTATTGTTCCCTTAGGCGCACCTACTGCTAGGTAATCTCCGTAAATACTTATAGACTCTCCAAAGTATTGATTGGAAACATCTGCAATAACTTGGTAGCCCTCACGCGGGGGATAGAAAGTTCTAACAGGAGAGTTAGTAACTGCATCATATACAGTTACAACTCCGAAGTAACTTCCAACACCCTGTGCTGAGACTCCTGGAGCAGAGACTGCGTAATAATCACCCTGATGTGTAATAACTGAGCCAAATAACGCATAGTTACTTGGTACAGGTGCAGGTATACTTGCAAGGAATGCGCCAATAGATACTTCTACATTTTTAAATTGTCCTGTATTTCCATATAGTACTATGCTTCCTTCAGTTATATTTTCGGAAGCTACTCCTGTAATTCTCTGTCCTTCAGGTAAATCTGCTGGTCTCCATGTTGCCCCATCGAATTGTAGTACTTGATCTTCTAAAGGTGGGATAGTATCTAAGTCTACGTCTGTTAAATCATTTATTATAGCTACATTACTAGACCCCGTAGCTGCATTAACCCATGACTGGGCTACTCCATTCCAAGTTAGAACTTGCCCTGACTGAAGTAAATTAGGTACTGGTAAAAATACATCATCCAGCTCTCCAATATTTGAGACCCCGCCAGAAACTGCGCCTGTTACCCAGCCTGAACCATTCCAAACTAATCCATCTCCAACTTGTGGGGTAACACTTGTTACGTCGTTTAAATCATTAAGTACATTTACTTGATCAGCAGTATTAGACTCTACGTCACCTGTTATAAGTAGTGTATTTGGACTAAGCGCCTTTCCTATAATTCCATAAGGAGAAAGTGTGAGGGTATATCCTCCGTCTACTTGCAAATAATAATTACTGCCTGCTTCCAATCCAAATAAATTTTTTGCTACTCCTCCGAATAGAGTAACGTTCCCAACCTCTCCATCATCAATATCTTCAAACGCTATNCCTATCCATGNGTCAGCATTGGTGGTAATTTGAGAATCAAAAGTTACAACAGCGCCGGAATTAAAATCACTACTAATTGTATTTCTAACATAGGGAGTACCTACATGGTATAAGTCATTAAAGCCCTGACCTCCAATAGCTACTGAGTAACCGAACTGCTCATTAGTAGAGTCCCCATATATATTAGGATTAGAGAAGATAGCTTCTAATTGACCTGAAGTAGCATCCAGTAAATAAGCTTTACCAGCATTAGTATACTTCCCGCCAACATAGCCCTGCTCTTCATAAGTTGCTCCAGCTAAGAGCTTGCCCTCTTTCATATCTACGGACCAACCAAATCGATCTCCGTTTGTAGGGTTATTATAACTATTAGGATTAGTAATTACAGTTCGGAAATCTAGTGTATTCAGATCCCATATAAATACTCTACCCTGGTCATACCCCTCAGGGTAATCTGTATCCGAATCATAAGATCCGATAGCTAAAAGATTTGGATAAACTTGATCCCACTTTAAAGCACTTGCGAAATTATAACTATAGCCGCCACCTAATCCAGGATTTGCTATATAGGCTACTTGTACAGGATCGATTTCCTCGTCAGAAATATCAAATATATATACGCCACCTTTGGTAGAACTTGGCCCTTCGTTCTTGCTCGCAACTGCAAGGTATTGTCCAGTACTATTTAAAGCTACTTTCGTACCAAACTGGTCATTATATGAGCCGCCGGTCTCATTAGGATTTGTTATAATATGAGGAAATTGAGCCTCGCCAACAGCAGGAGACGGATTAACTATGTATACTACTCCGCTACTGATAGCTATGTTACCAGAATCAAAGGGAGCTCCGACTGCTAATCTTTCACCTCCAAGAGATATTGAGTGTCCAAATTGACTGTTATTGGGGCTATAAGACTGTACGGACCCAAATGTTGCTAGGCCGGGGTGTACTACTTGGCTAGTTATAGCATTAGTAGTACGATTATAAAGATATACTGCTCCAGTATTATAGTTTGCTCCTGAATCTTCGAAAGGTGCACTAATCGCAAATAAGTTGCCATATATTGCTAGGCTAAATCCAAATCTATCATTTGCTGGGGAGGCATTTATATTATTATTATTAATAGTTGCTTCTAGAAATCCAAGCGCATTATATACATATACTTTACCCGAGTCCAGTTCCCCTGTCTCATCTTCTCTATCCGCCGATACGAGCAGCTTATCAGTACTTGCTGCCATACTGTATGCAAAAAAGTCATTTGAAGCAGTACCAAAAGGAGTTGGATTTTCTTTGTACCAGGCCGGCTGAAAAGGAGACTGGCCTGTTCTACTAACAGAGCCATTCAAATTGATAGAAACTACCTCTCCCTGTAAAATGTCTCCTTCGGCTATAAAGTCTTCAATGCCTCCTGAGTGCCCGTTTCTAGGGTACCATCTATTAATGGAGGAATCCCAGGTAAGTACTTGTAACTCTTTAGGAGGGTAAGAAATAACATTGACATCTACTAAATCGCCAATGAAAGCTGCGACAGCAGTACCAGTAGGTCCAGGAACCCATTTAATTCCATCCCAAAATAAGCTTTCTCCGGATGCTGGTACATTTCCTCCCGTACTTGTATCTACATCTCCTAAAGAGCCTAAACTAATTGTATCAAGACTGGGGGACCCAGGTCTAAAGACGGAGTCAATAGCATTCCATACTAGTGTTTCACCCTCTAAAGGATTATTGCCAAGACTGGTAATGTCTACCTCATCTAAACCGTCTAAACTTGTTACTGTAATGTTCGCAATGAGTTGAGGTTCCCACTTACTTGTAATAGAGTTATAAGCTATTACATCGGCCTCAGTTGGGGCCTGGGTTTGTAAATCTACATCTGTTAAATCATCTAGCGAAGCAACCCTAGATACCGCACCTGGAAACCACTTATCCTCCGCAAGATTATAAACTAAAACATCATTATCTAAGGGCGCAGTCAGTTGCAGGTCTACATCTGTTAAATCATCAAGTATAAATACATTTGAAGTTCCAGTCTGTTGAGGTATCCATTTATCTAAAATAAAACTATAGACTAAAGAGTCTCCGTGCTCTAACCCCGCAGTATTAACGTCGGTTAACTCATTAAGAACAAGAGATCCTTGGGGAATATAATCCGCAAGAGCCCAATTAGCTCCAGTCCATTGTATACTTTGACCAGGAGTAGGGGAGGCTACAGAAGTATCTGTGAGTCCCCCAAACGTAGTAATATTACTATATCCAATTGTTTTTGGAGACCATCTATTATTTGCACTATCCCATACTAATCCTTGGTTATTAGCCGGAGGCGTAGAAACAGTATCCACATCTCGAATATCGTTTAAGTAGCTTACACCGGTCTCAGCGCTTACTACGTTACCTGTAATTAAAAGCTCAGTTTCTGCGGTAGCTTTACCCAAAACTCCGTAGTCTGTTTCGACAAGAGTTAAAAAGCCTCTACCGTCTAAATAATAGTTTTTATTAGTTTCCAGTCCTGATACAAATTTATTAACAGAACCTACTGTTGTAACAAGTACATCTTTATTGTCTGCTACTAGTCTATCTTCTTCTACTATACCTACCCAATTGTCTGCATTACTAGTTAAGTATGAAGAACTTGAAAAAGTATGAATTTCTCCTACCCCTGCAATATTTAAGCGAGGAGCTCCAATAATAGTATAGTCATTAGTTACTGCAAGACTGAAGCCCCAATTAAGATTAGTGTCTGTAGGATTCTTGAACTCATTTAAGAAGCTCCCAGTGTTTACATCAAATATGTAAACAGTACCCCAGCTAGTGCCTATCGTTCTTTCATCAGTAGCTGATGCTACTATATAGTCGTTAGATATAGCTACTGCATTACCAAACTTATCCGCTCCTCCTGATATATTCCTATCTGGATTTGTTATAGTGTAGTTAAAGTCTCCTGTGACAAGGTTATATACAAATATTTTACCCCCGTTTGTATTAGGAGCTCCTATAACTAGCCTACCACTAGTTGATATACCCATCGAAGTACCAAAGTTTCCTTCAAAATTATTCGGGCTGGTTAAGGTATATAGTAATCCGGCTGTAGCTGCTTGATATATTCTGACTTCATTATTTAAGGGATGACCTATAGCTATGTAACCAGAAGCACCTACAGCTACAGACTGGCCCCATCCTGTAATAGAAGGAGTAGGACTTTGAATAGAGTGTAGTAGGTTGCCTGTTGCAGGGTTGAATATATAAACAACCCCCGTATTATTATCAGATAAATTTATAGGCTCTTCAGTTATAGCTGAGACAACAATATAATCGTTGGTAATTTGTACTCTATTACCAAATTGGTCATCTAGAGTGGACGTAGATAGATTAGGATTTTCAATAGTTTCTGATAATGTAAATCCAGGTAAATCATATATATAAATTCGTCCAGCATTGCTATTATAGCCAGGAGCACCTACTACAAAGAAATTGTCTGAGATAGATACTGATTCACCAAATTTTGTTGCAAGCCCTGGAGTTGGATTAGTAATGACCTGTAACAGTGAATTAGTAGAAGTATCGTATATTTCAATTTTACCCCCAGTAGTGGAGTTTTCAAACCCGGGAGCTCCAACAATATAGTAGTTATCTGAAACGTATACCGATTTTCCATAGTAGTCAGAAGCTTCAGAAGGAGTAGCTGTTGTGGTAAATAAGACTGATTCAGAACTAGAAATTTCAGCTACTTTCTCTACCTTTCCATCTGACCGAAGAGCAACTATATCTCCTAAAGCTAAGTCTTCATGAGGTACATAGTGTGCCAAGCCCTGACGCTCTGTAGGTCTCCATTGTCCTGTGGGCTCATCGTACTCTAGAGTATTTCTGCTCTGTGGAAGAACAGTTTGAAGGTCTACATCGCTTAAGACAGTTAGACCGATATCAATTACTGCCCCTTCTACGCTTCTAGTAATCCACATCTGTGTTTCTGGATCCCAGGATATAAAGTCCGCAGTATACGGATTTTCGAGGTTAACATCATCTAGATTTTCTAGTTTGAGCCCAATTCCATAACCGTCATCATTATTAAGTCGAGTTGTTATAAAACCACTGCCCGTCCATTTTACAAATCTTGAAGTATTTGCTGTTCCAATAGGAACATCCGTAAAACCTGCGGAAGGAAATTGATCTAGATCAAATACATTTAAGGCATTAAGATCTTCTAAGGCTCTTGGTATTTCAGTACTGTTCCAGCTACTACCGCTCCAAATCAGAGCATCTAATGTAGATGGGCTAGCGGCATTAACATTTAATAAATCGCCAATCTCATCGGGAAAATTCTGAGCAGTCCACGCCGAACCATTATAAACAAGACCCTGGCCTGAAGTAGCATTAGCAACACTAACATTAGAAAGATTTGTAAGCTCTAAAGTGTTTACATTCTTGATAGTCTCAACTATATCTTTTTGTACCCACTGTCCGTTATTGCCTGCTAGTACCGAATTTTCTGCGACAGTACTATAATCAAAATCTTGTAAATCGTCAGCAGTCCAGGAGGGGGTTATGTTCTCCATTCGAATACCAAACTCTACATTATCTACATATCGAAGAATTTGGCCTATATCACGATCTTCTATACGAACATCAGTTAGTGAATCAAGTGAAGTTGCAAGTTGAAGATCTTTAGTTGTCCATTTTTCAAGTTCTGCATCCCATACTAAAAGCTCTCCATCTCGAAGCAATCCTGGTTCAATAACTGTATCTTTTAATTCATCTAAGCGAATATTTACTTCTATGGCTTTATCTACGCTTTCTCCGAAAGTGATAAAATCCCCGTGCTCTAAAATATCAATATTCTTGTTTACAGTAATATACAAAAGATTAATATCTATGCTCGTAATTTTAGGCGCACTAGTAAGTCTTGGTGAGATTACATAATCACCAATTTTTACTTCGTCATCAATTTCGGACTGAAACCTTATGAGGGTCCCATTTGTTTGCCCCTTCGAGGCTTGATTTTCAAAGTATACTTCCTGTCCTACAGATAAGAGCTCGGCGGCGCGAGTGGGATTGGTAATATTAACAGAGTCATTACTGCCGCTGTCAACCCCGTATATATAGACGTATTCAACCTCACCAAGCTCATCGTATGCTATAATATTCACATACCCGAGTCGACTAAGGGAAGACGAGGCTCTGTGAAATTTATTGTTACTCCGCCAGCACTAAAAGAAGCAATAGTCATAGGGCCTATGGGAAGCACGTCTTCGTCATCAAGAACTAAAGTGCCCTCTCCTCCTGTGGTCTTTACAGGTATAACTACATTAAAAGTTATTACTTCTCCTGGGATTACTTGAATTGGGTAGGATACTGTGAAACTTAAGCGATCTGCCGAAATACCCGTAATAACAGGATATTCTGTAATGCTTGATACGTATACTGCAACGCCCGGTACGACTCCTTCCGGAAGAGCAGGTTGTGTAAGAATAGTATCATATTCTCCTGGAGACATAGTAGGAGATACTACTATTCCTTCTGTACCTTGTACGTTTTGAATAACAGGAGCTGTACCAAAAGCACAAACAGCTCCTTCAGGAATTGACACTGAGCGCGAAACCGTAACAGATAAGCGATCTTCGGCAATTGATAGTATAATTGGAAAAGGTTTTGGTAGTAGGGCAACGTTCTCTACAATGTCACCTGGATGAACATTCCCTGAAATTACTTCAGTAAACCCAATTATTATACTATTAGTATAAGTTTGATCAACAATACCTTGCCCTGTCTTAATTGCGTCATCTATACTATCTCCCTCTTCAAGAGGAGGAATTACAACAGTATCGCCATCTTCTGTTTCAACAGTTCCCTCACTACTTCCCCCATCAGGAAGAGGCCCTACGGGGGAGCCCTCATTATTGCCACCACCCCCAGTACCACCTCCAGAGACAGTACCAGGTACCCATTTCGCCGCCTCGCTATTCCATACTAGTGCCTGACCATTTATTGGAGCAGTAGCTGTTGTATCTACGTCGGAAAGACTGTTTAAGTTTCCTGCAATTGAAATAAAACTATTTACCCACTTTTGAGTGGTTCCGTTCCATACTAGTGCCTGACCAGTTATAGGGTTGGTCCCTATAACTGTATCTGGGAGCGCGGAGATTGGAGGTACTGACGGCGCATTTGGTACCCATTTTTGACCTTGCCACTGCAAAAAATGGCCTGTGGATCTAGGGTACGATTCATCATCTATATCAACATCTAAAAGGTCTTCTAGTTTAGAGGTTAATTCGAGGGACTGAGACAACCATTTTCCGGCTTCGCTTGAATAAGTAAGCACATGTCTATCTTGCGGAATTAGGATATTAACGTCATTCAGCTCATTAATGCTTACGCCGATTTCGGCAATAATATCATTAATAAGTTTTGGAACCCATTCTGTATTAAAGTCGTCCCATGCAAATAAATGAGAGCTTGGAATACCCGTATTGTAATTAGTAAAAGTATCTACATCAGAAAGATTATTAATTTCTCCCTGTACCTCTGCGTAGGCTGGAACCCAATTTTGTTTATTAGTATTCCACTGCAAAAATTGCTGAGACTGAGGAGCTACAGATTTTGTGTCTACGTCTTCAAGCTCATTTAAGCTTTTGGGTACACCACTAACATCTGGGTTTGGCTCAATATCTCCAGTAACTAATACTTTATTACCTGCAACAGCTATTCCTATAGCACCACTGCCCACATCACTAGTACGTAGAGACCCTCTATATATACGAGAGTTATCAATATAAATTTTGGTTCCTGGTACTAGTATTCCCCCAATACCTCCTGCAAAAGAGGTTGCCTCGGAGGTTCCACCAAGAATAGTAATTTGTCCAGTATTCCACTCAGGATAGCCACTCTGCGGGTTAATAGGAGAGCTAAAACTTTCGTCTGCTATGCCGAACCAATCTCTAATATTAGTTATAGGATTAGTACCAAAAGTAATAGCTTTAATACCGCCTGGCTGAGTTAGAGGAATAAGCATACGGCTTTCCTCTTTATTAGTTAGCAATACAGGCCATAGTTGGTCTGTAATCAAAAATTCAACGTTAGAGTCATCGGAAGCTTTAATTGCATCGTCCGTATCTACAATAGGGTAGCCGCCGAATTCGGAGAAAGTAAGAAGCGTAGAGTGTAAAGATACATTCCCGAGTTGGTCTTCTCTTCCCCATACAATAGTAGCACCTCGGGTGTCTTGAGACCCTATAATTGCTGGATCTACATTACTCATCTTATAAGGAGTTTCTACAGAATCCTGACCATTTTCAAAGGGATAGTGAGTGTATTGCGCGCCTGTATAGTTTGTGTTAGTAGTACCATTATTTGAGTTAGTAAATCGAGTTACCCATCCTTGAGCAGGTACAGTATTTGTTCTTCTATATGCTACCCAACATTCTGAACCGCCCTTCATGAGAGTGACAAATGGGGTAGTCATATTATCCCAAATACCGCGCGGAGTTCTAAAAGTGAGGAACAAGCTACTAACAATAGTAACGAAAGACCACCCAGTACCAAGCTCGTCAATAAATACACTTACATGACGATTTCCGATACTATTGTAAACAGTATGAATCTGATATACTTCTTTTGTCGTAAATGGAATAGGCGGCTGAAAAAGCAGGTCTAAGCCATCGAGTTCTGCCAATCTTCCAACACCAGTACCAAGACTCTCTTGGTCCGCATAATGAAAGACAACATTTCCACTCGCTGTATCACAAGATACTGAATGAGTACCAATAGGTGAAGATAAGGAAAAGTCAATTGGAAACTCAGACATAGTTACTGAGAAGCCTGCGAGAGTAATTACTCTTGCATACCCTATATTCGTAATTGAGTCTCTCCATGCAAATACTGTTCGTGTAGTTGCAATATCGTAAGAGACTGAAAATTCTCCACCAATGTTTTCACCAAAGTAGTGTATAGTAGGGTCGAGAGTTATTTCTATGCCTTGGTCATCTAATTCCCCTACTCGAAACTCTCCGTCTCCTGTAGTATCATTGATGTACGCAATAATATACTTTTCTTGGGCTGTGCACCATATTGAGTGAGATTGAGAGCCTACTGCGGCTCCGAGACTTATACTCTGCCCAAATTCAGGATCAGCATATTGAATTGGAAAAGCTACAGTTTTACTAGTATCCTGAAGTCCGATGGTAACAGCACGACCTGCACTAATAGTTTCTCCAGCCGCAGCATAGACTTCCATTTTTCCTACGGTGGATGGAGTTCCCGATACCCAAGTACCAGCATCATAAATTAAGCTTTCACCATCAACAGGAGGACTAGTTGTAAGATCTACATCTTGTAAACCATCAAGGTTTAAAATTGGAGTTGCTGGTACCCATTCAGATCCATTAAACGAAAGAAGATCGTTTGTAATGGGAGGAGTAGTTGTAAGATCTACATCTGTAAGGCCTGCAAGGTAAATATTGCTAAGTGCGCCTGTAGTGACAGTCGTCCACATCTCGCTATCAGCATCGTAAGCAAGAATCTGACCGTCAGAAACGGTAGAGACGTCCACATCTTGAAGAAAAGACAGGGTAGGAACTGTAGGGATATACTCACCTAAGCCATCGTAAACTAATACGCCTGTATATGTTCCAGACGCAGAAACGTCTGTGAGGTCGCTGGTAGAATAAGGATTTGCCGCATGATATGCGGCAATGTACGAAGTGATAGCAAATTCAGTAGGAACTACCTGCTCAGGAGTTTGAGAGGATAGAGTAACATCATTTGTAAAAGCGATTACATCTAGAACTCCATCTGTAAGAGTTCCAAAAGTGAGGGTACCAAACTGAGCGTCATCGTTAGCTTCATACTTATTTGCATTTAAATAAGTAAAGTTTTCATCGAGCTCATCAAAAGTAAGTTCAGTACCTTTTACAAGGCGGAGGGTTAAAGCCATTTTCTATCCAGTAATTACTAATGCTGCTATTCCAGCGGTAATCAATCCTGTCACAGCGATCCATAATAATTTAGTAATGCTCTGCAGAATGCGGTCATGAGAATCAAGGTCTCGTGAAGCGACCGATTGCATAATTTCTAAGTCGGTAAGTCGTGATTCAATTTTGTCTCGTGAACTTCCAAGATCTGAAATTTGCTCTTCTATCCTTGCTAAAGCAACTACAAGCTCTGTGAGCTTATCAATTTTATTCTCTATTCGGTCTATGCGGTTATTCTGTAGTTCCAGCTCCATTTAATAATTTTTCCATCAACTTGCCGTAGTTGCCTTGCCCAAAAGGGATTCCTTCATTTATCTGAACATTGGTTTGACTACGAATAGCCGTTGATTGGGCTTTCTCAAGCTCCGCGAGTGCTTTAATCTCGTCCATTCTCATTTTATGTGCCATCATCATAAGATCCGCAAGGTCTTTTGATGTATACATGCCACTCTCTTGAGCTTCTTCAAGCTTTGCACTAATAATTTCATCAAGTACTGAGGCTATATTCCCTCTGTTTCGATACCCCATGTCTAGATATACAGTATCAACGTACTTTTTTACTTCTCGAGTATTTAAAATTTCTACAATTCGTGACTCCGGTACCGACATATACGCACATACGTCTTTAATATTACCGTATTGTAGGTAACAATTAGCTACTTCAACTCCTTCAGGAGATATTGTGGAAACTTCTTTTGACATGACATAAATTATACAGTAGGAGATATCCGTTGTCAAGAAATATTTTTAAGATGGTGGAGGCCCGAAGGCCTCCAGACCAATTAGAAGTTGTAAGAGAGTTCTACAACGTGTGTTTCTTCCGCTACACCAGTATCAAACTTGTATCCGAGGGAGAAGTGCTCAAATGAACGTGCAATTCCTACACCGGAATGGTCAGTACCTGCGAAGGCAGTAACATCGAAGTCCGCAATTTTTCTAGAAACGCTTCCCACGTAGTATTCAGCCTGTGTTTCCAGGTCATGATAGACGTATGCAGAAAACATACCATAACTTGCGCCAAAGTAGAGCTCCTGTGCTTCGTCGCTCAACTCTACCGCGTCACCGTAGTAGTCATACTGTAGGTATCCAAAGTCAACCGACAGGGAATCCGTAAGTTTGGGAGCGAAACCAACAAGGTAGTTTGCTTCCGTAGAAGCTTCAACACCTTTCAAGGTTGACGCCCAGAAAGTTCCATACAATCCGGCAGCACTTTTCGCTGTAAGAGAGACTTGGAGCGCGGGGTCTTCCTCCGTTTGCGTTACTCCTCGAAAAACATATTGTGAACTTAAACCAATGCTTCCAGAAACTTCAGCAAGTGCTTCGCCTCCGAAAATCAACAGTCCCATAATTAAATACTTCATTAACTTCTCCTTTTTTACTTTCTCGAGAAATTCATAGTTTCTCCATTATTATTAAAAAATAGTATATAATAAAATTTTTCGAAAGTCAAGAACAATTTTTCCAATCTTCCNAAGTCTCTTTCCCTCTTCCAGATAGTTTTTTCTCGTTTTTTCGAAATTGGTTAATTTTTCGAGGGGACTTTCAAAAAAATACGAAAAAACGCACCCGTATCAGCTTTTTCGATTTTTTGGATTTCTCTTTGTGGTTTACGTGAGGATGGGCGCGAGCGCTACCATTATCACTGAGTCTTATAACCGCCCCCGCCTACTATCATTCACAATGATGTAGCAAAAAGTTGGCACGGTCTATGCATAGAGGGCGCGCACCACAATGGTGCAGCGTTGCACCACTATAGGGCGCTCGTAACCTATTGATATTGTTAGAGTTTTTCTAAATTACTATCATATTGATTGTAACCGTGCTCTATTGTGGTGCAGCCACAC
>JGI20160J14292_10001397_pt1 | contig 20157 bp, 16 predicted proteins | sample COG_10_FD_14292 | JGI IMG/M metagenome (IMG submission 14292) | reverse complement strand
GAGGGACTTATTAAAGGTTGTTTTCCTGAAGTGGGGTCGACTATAGCAAGGCGCTCATGACCTAAAATTGCAGTTTCACAATCATAAATTCCACTCCAATCAGGACCACGATGCCTAAGGCGTTTAGACATTTCTAATATTTGAGGCCTTACCTCTGTTGATGACTGCTTTAAATCAAAAGCACATACAATACCACACATAGTTATATTTTTTTATCAAATATAAACTTTTAGATTATAATATTTATCTTAAAAGAATTTTTGATTAATATATGTAATAAAAAAAGGCTAATTAATGTGAATTAATTAGCCTTTTTAATATTATAAGTTTGTTTTGTTAAATATATTAATGAATTCTATTACTGTAAACTACATTGCCGTTAAGTATAGTGGCAACCACACGTGTTTGAAGAATGCGCTTTTCACTAACATTTAAAATATCTCTATCCATAATTATAAAGTCTGCAAATTTACCTACTTCAATAGAACCCTTTTCGGACTCTTCAAAGTTGGCATAGGCTCCCCATATGGTCATTCCTCTGAGGGCATCCATTCTAGATAATTTATTTTGAAAAAGAAATCCTTCTTCCGGAAATTGGTTACTATCTTTTCTTGCTATTGCAGCATAAAAAGTGTTTAAAGGACTTACCTCTTCCACTGGAAAATCAGTCCCTAGGGCAATTCTTCCTGAGCGTTTAAGCAAATCGTTGTAGGCATAAGCGCCTAATAATCGATTTTCTCCTAAACGTTCTTCTGCCCAATACATATCACTTGTTGCATGTGTTGGCTGAATTGAAGGAATGATTTTACGATTAAATAATTTTATGTCGAAAGTATCAATTATTTGAGCATGTTCTATTCGCCATCTTGGATCATCAGAAAATACTAAAGCTTTTTTATAGGCATCTAAAACTACTTTATTAGCATCATCTCCAATAGCATGAGTGTTCATTTGGAAAGGAGTTGCTGCTAACTTGTAAGCTAATTTTTCTATTGAATCTTTTGAGGTTATAAAAACACCTTTATGAGATTTTAAATCACTGTAAGGATTTTTTAATGCAGCACCTCTAGAGCCAAGTGCACCGTCCGCATATACTTTGAAAGAACGTACATTTAACATATTGGTTTTTAATGGACCTGTTTTAAGGAAATAGTCCATATTCTCTTTTGTATTAGAAATCATAGCGTAGACTCGCATATTTAATAGACCTGCTGTTTGCAAGCTATCAATTAACATTATATCGTCTTTCTGCATTCCCGCAACTGAAACTGTGGTTAAACCATTTTCAAAACCAATTTGTGCCGCATCATTAAGAGCTTTGATTTTATCTCTTAGGGTGGGCTCAGGCAAAATAGCTTGAACAAGATTCATAGGAGTATCGATGAGCATTCCAGTTAAATTTCCATTTTCAATAATAATTGAACCACCTTCTACTTTAGTTTCAGCAGTTATACCAGCTAAGTCTAACGCCTTTTGATTAACAAGCATCGCATGACCATCAATCCTACTTAAGGCAACTGGTATATTTGGAAATAATATATCTATTTGTTTTTTTGAGGGAAGTCTTTTGACTTCCCAATCATTTTGATCCCATCCCCTTCCAATAATTGCATTAGGTTTTGTGTCTTTAGTTGCAGCTTTAATTCTCTCAACAACATCTTCAAAACTTTTAGTTCCTTTTAAATTTATTTGCTGTAAGCTAAGTCCCATTTCTAAAAAATGGCAGTGAGAATCAATAAATCCAGGATATATTGGAAGTTGATTTAGGTTAAGTACTCTTTTAGCATTATATTTTTCTAACAAGTCTTCACCACCAACAGCTAAAAACTTTCCTTTATCCACAACAAAAGCCGATACTTTACCTAATTGTTCAGACATAGTATATACGGATGCATTATGCACCAATAAATCAACTTTATTTTGACATGAGGCCATAAATATGATTAACAAAATAGAAAGAAAACCTAAAATATTAGTTTTTAAAACTTTTAGAGAAAAAAAGGTGTTCATGGTTATTTATCTAGTTAGTTTGATCAAAATTTAAAGCGAATATAAGTAAAATCAATTATTGAATCTAAAATATTAATACACTAAAAAAAGAAAAAAATCAATACGGGAAATCGAATTTATAAGTCACTCCTCCCAAAATAAGAAATGGAGGCTCCTGAAAGTATGCCCAGCGTCCATAAGGCCCTTTTGAATTTGTCTTTATTTTAGTAAAAACATCAAACTGCTCAGTTAGTTTAACTGATAGATGTGATGTAGTACTGATAAAAATAGGGGCTAATTGTTCTTGAAAAGTTACACTTTCTGCCTGCTGACCAAGAAAAATAGGTCGGTATGCAATAGTTCGATTACCCAGCATAGAACCCTGAAAAGAAAAAGTAACTAGATCTTTCCACTTAAATTGACCCTCCCAATTCATTTCTACAGAAGGAATATTCCATAAAGACTGTAAGTCATTACTCTCAAAATGGCGATAGAGTGTTTCTAAGCGAATAAAGTTGTTTTTAGCTAAGTCTAATCTTAGAGAAGCCCTAAAACCATACATATCAAGATTTGAATACTTATTCTCAAAAGCATTTGATAAGCTATATGAATTTTCAATATTATCAAAGTCAAACGGAAGGCGTTCAAAAAGCATAAAATTTTCAATTTGATCATATAATAATCCGAAATCAAAATTCAAAACGGAAGCTAAACTAGAGCGAACTCCTAATTCAGAATTGTATTTATTAAAAGTAGGCTTTAATGTCGTAGAGGGTGCTAAATATGGATTTATTTGAGATAATGATTGATAACTATTTAAAGTGATTCCTCCATTAGCAGTAAAATACGGTATGATTACTGCTGCATTTTTATGAAAGAAGATTTCTACTTCCGGGTAGTATAATAATGAACTAGATAGATCTGTTGTTCCCTGGACATAACTTATTCCTCCACCTATTTTAAGTTTTAAATCACTACTTCTATTTTGCCAAAATAATCGAAAAGAGCCTAATCCCGTCGTTTTTTCTTGAACAATTCCATCATAATATGATTTATTGAAAATAGTATTTATTCCAATAATAGAAGTTGATGCTGTAATTTCTCCTTCACCAAGTGGTATCTCAAAATCAGTATTTAATACTACTTGTTTTTCAGAAGTGTTAAAGTTATCAGTGGTAATGTTTGCCTGAAACTCCATATCCTTAACCACAAAATCATACCAATCCCAATGAGTTCTTAATTTAAAAAAATTACGCTTCACCGAAGGATCAGAAAATTAATTATCTGAAAATCCCACTCCTTGTCATATAATCCATAATAATTATTTTTTGCTCCTATTAGTTGCATAGAACTATTTACGCTATAATTGTTGCTTCTTAAATTGTGATGTAAGCCAAAACGACTATAATTTTGGTTGCTTTTTAATAGTGTGTTAGTTATATCAGAATCAAATCCATCCCTATATAGCTTTAAACCAAAGCTTTGTTTTCTGTCTATAGCTATCACACTGGAAACATCAAAATAAAGCTGACTCTTTAGTCCGATACCTCCACTGAAAAAAGTATTATATGGAGTAGTTGAGGAGCGTTGCTGAAGCTTCAAAGGAGTCGCTTTATTCGGAATAAAAGTTGAAATTACTGGTATTGATTTAATGAAAAAATTCAAAAACCTCTTATTACTCACAAGTGAGTCTGGAACTTTTAGGGTTGGATTAATCATAAAAGCCTCAAACAGAATTGGAGTATAGGATTTCTGAACTAACACCTCTTGAGTTCCTATTTCATTCTTTTGCTGCGCATATATTTTAATCCCAAAAAACATAATAAAGAATAATCCAAAATATAAAACTTTACTATTCATTTTGATCTTGATTTACAGAACGATTTTCTTTTGCGGTAGCAGCTTTATACGTGACAAGTAAACTTTCAGCTTCCTCAATAACAGTGGGGAAAGCTATAAAATTTTCAATGACAGACTCTAATACAAAACTTGCCTGGAAAGGGTCATCCAACGCATAATAATTTTTTGCAAGGAGCAATAAGGCTTTTGCATTCCAATTACCTAGTTGTCCACTAGATACTGAAATTCTTTGAATAATTAAATTAGATGCTTTATACTTTTTAAAGCTATATAAGCGCTCAGCTTTAAAATAAAGTGCTTCAGCAGCTATATCTTTTTGAAAACTATTTTCTAGAATTTCATATGCACTTGACGCAGTTAAAGTATCATTTAATTTTAAAGCTGATCGAGCTTTAAATTTTAAAGCATCCCATTTCAATCCCTCCTCCAACCTACTGAATTTTAGCACTTCCTCTGAAAGTAAGAGAGATTTTTCAAATTTATTTACGGCAAAATATCCTTGCATTAAATTTAATGTGGCAAAACGTTTATTTCCTTCGAAAGAAGCAATCTCATAAAGATTTTCGAGGTAAGGAAGTGCTTCTTTTAATAAAGCTTCTTTTTTTAATAAAGTTACAATCCTAACTAACGCTTTTTCAGTATAACTTGAAACCTCTTGTTCTACTAAAGATTCATAAAATGGTAATGCTTCTTCAAATTCTTCTTTCTCAAAATAAATTTCAGCAAGATAATATGCTGCAGGATTTCCATAAACCCCTCTAGAATAGATTTCCAAATACTCTTTTAAAAGTTTTTTAGCACTATTTTTATTTCCCTCAAGAAATTGTTTCTCAGCAGCAGTAAAAGTAGATTTTTCTAATTCAATATCAGAAAATGTATTTAAGCCTTCCGATTTAATCCACTTTGTGAAGGCACTGACCTTAGCTTGATCAACTGAAATTTCTCTAAGAGTTCTTACCGCCTGTTGAGCAACTGGATCAAGTCTATATTTTATAGCTACATTTTCTAAAACAAACTTAGCCTCATTATAGTTTTCATTGTTATATAATATCAAGCCTTTATTAAGTAAAGCCCTTGGCACATAGGGACTATTCTGATAGCCGTTTATTAAATCTTCATAGGCTGCTATTGCCTTAACTGTCTTTCTTTCGCGACTGTAACTTGAGGCTAATTCAAATAATGCATCATCTACTAGCGGATCTTTTTTATACTTTGTGACCAAAACTAAAAGTGTTTCTATTTTTTTTGGGTTACGATCAACAAAACCATAACTAATTGCTTTTTGAAATAGAGCATATGCAGCTCTTTTAGAACTCAACGTTATTGAAGTATTATAATGCTCGATAGCGGGCCAATATTTTTTTAATGCAAATTGACAATCTCCCATTCTTAAAAAAGTATCAAGTTGATAAGAAATATCAAAAGAATTATTTGCTTTATTAAACGCATCAAAAGACTTTAAGGCATAATCATATTCTCCTAATTTAAAATAAATGTATCCAATGTCATAACTAAGCCTATTGAAGGTTGATATATGCTCTTTCTTGGGATGTTTTTTAAACATTTTAAAGGCCTCCAGTGCATCATCAAATTGATTCCGCTCATAATAAGATCGTCCTAACCAATACAAAATATAGGCTTCTAAAGACTTATTCTTATTTATTTTCAAAGCTTTTTCAAAATAACTGCTACTAATTGCATACCTGCCTCTTTTAAAATCTTCTATTGCCTTAAGAGCAAGAACACGCTGAAGGATAGCATTCTTTTTATACCTATTTGTTTCTTCTAAAATTTCTAAAGCAGCTTGATAATTTCCGTTTTTAGTGTATGAATTAATTAATAGCTCCTCAATTAAATTAGCTTGTTCGTTTTTAGGAAACTGTTCTAAAAAATCAACCAAAACCATAGGAGGCTCTTTATAAGGATTTCCAATCTCGTATGTTAGCTTGGCATAATTTAAAAAAGCATCTTCTTTAATGATTAAATCAAAATCCATTTGAGATGCGCTTTTGAATGCATTTTGTGCTGCAGCCTTTTGATTAGTTTTTAAATAGCAATCCGCTAAATAGTAATTGGCATTTTGAGCTAAGGAATTCTTTTTGCTAATTATCTTATTAAATTGACCGATGGCTTTATCATAGTCCCCATTTTTATAGTAAGCAAAGCCTAACTGATAAAAATCAGTATTTTCCCAAGTTCCTTTTTTACCCCTATATGCTTCCAAATACTGGATAGCTTGCACAAAAGAGTTAAGATTGAAATAGCTTTCACCAATAATTTTTGAAATTTCCGAAACATCTCCTGAAGTATTATTTTCAAATATCGACCTACCCAAAGTTATCGCTTTTTCAAAACGCCCTAACCTAAAATTCATGTCTGCCTGAAAATAATATAAATTCTCTTTTTGAGCTTTATTTGAAATATTACTGAATTGAGATCTAGCTTCATCAAAATCCTCTAATTGATAGGCAATGTGACCCAAATAATAATGAGCATCTGATTCGTATACTTTATTTTGCTTTACCTTTTCAAGGTATTGCTTAGCCTGTTTATATTTTTTAGCAGAAAACAATGTATAACCCTTATTGAAATTATATTCGTCAATACTTGCCTTGGGTACTTGATTTTCAGACACGCGAGAAAACCATTTTAAAGCATAGCGATACTTTTCATTATTAAAGTAATAATTTGCTACATCAAAATCTATAGAAGTAGCTTCTATTGAATTTGGAAATTCCTTCTTGAATTGAACTAACATTTTTTCTGCTCCCACATAATTTAACCTAAGAGCATTGGAAAGGATATTAAAATCAACCTTTTGTTCAATCTCTCTGGATGCAAATGCATCTTCAAAAAAAATATTTGACTGCCATGAGGCAGGAAAATATCCTAATCCAAAAAAATGATTCCCATTTTCCGGGATTCTTTGTGAATCATATAATTGACCAGCCAATAAAGCAGGAAGAAAAAGAAGAACGATCTTCGTAATACGAAATATTTTAATAAAATAAATCATTGTATTAAAGATATAAGAATCATTCTATTTGACTCGTGCATAAAGCATTTGAAAAGATGTATTTTATTAACAATGTATTAATGAATAAATCAAAAAACATACCTTTATAAGAAATCTACTTTCACTATGCAAAATGCAATTGTCACTCTTGACAACGCCACTATAATTAATGAAAATAATGTAATTTTTTCATCAATTAACTTTAAAGTTAATGCAGGTGAATTTATTTTTTTAATTGGAAAAACTGGTGCTGGAAAAAGCAGTTTATTAAAAGTTTTATATGGTGATTTAACCTTAGCATCTGGAAAAGGATCAATAGTAGGGTTTGATATAACAGAACTTAAAGACAAACAAATTCCATTGTTAAGAAGAAAAATTGGCGTTGTTTTTCAAGATTTTAAATTACTCCCTGACCGAACTATTTTTGAAAATCTTTCATTTGTCTTAAANGCAACAGGATGGAAAGATAAAAGTAAAATAAAAGCAAGAGTAATAGAAGTATTAAATCTTGTGAATATTTCTCCAGAAACACAAAAATATCCTTTTGAATTATCAGGGGGTGAACAACAGCGCGTTGCAATAGCAAGAGCATTATTAAATGAACCTGAATTAATAATAGCAGATGAACCAACTGGAAATCTTGACCCCGAAACAAGCCAAGAAATAATGCAGCTTTTCAGAAAACTTCATTCAGAAGGTATAAGTGTAATTATGGCCACCCATGACTATAACATGATAGTGAAATTTCCAGGTAAAATATATCAATGTGACAATGGAAATTTAAACGAAGTCATTCCAAAAAAATAAGATCTTACTCCCCTCCTCTTAATTTTGAAACTTANTTTCGTTAAACTTTTTGTTTTTGACGTTTACGTTCGTTTTCATCTAGAAAAACTTTTCGTAATCTAAGAGATTGAGGAGTTACTTCTACATACTCATCTTTCTGAATATATTCCAATGCCTCTTCAAGAGAAAACTTAATTGGTGGTGCTAACTTTACCTTGTCATCAGTTCCAGAAGAACGGACATTTGATAGTTTTTTAGTTTTTGTGACATTTACCACCAAATCATCTTGACGGGTATTTTCACCAATTACTTGTCCTGAATAAATAGCTTCATTAGAAGAAACAAAGAATTTACCCCGATCTTGTAACTTATCTAAAGAATAAGGAATGGCTGAACCTCGTTCCATGGAAATAAGCGAGCCATTAATTCTTCCAGGAATTTCTCCTTTATATGGACTAAATTCCACAAAACGATGATTCATAATTGCCTCACCTGCAGTTGCTGTAAGCAATTGATTTCTTAATCCAATAATTCCTCGTGAAGGAATTTTAAATTCACAAATCATTCGAGAACCTTTAGGATTCATGCTAATCATCTCACCTTTTCTCAATGACACCATTTCAATTGCTTTTCCAGAAATATCTTCCGGTAAATCAATTGTAAGTTCTTCCATTGGTTCCATTTTTTTACCGTCAACTTCTTTTATGATAACTTGAGGTTGGCCAATTTGTAACTCATAACCTTCACGTCTCATTGTTTCGATAAGAACAGAAAGATGAAGTACACCTCGCCCAAATACAATAAATTTATCAGAGCTATCTGTTGTATCCAAACGCATAGCTAAATTTTTCTCTAACTCCTTATTAAGACGATCTCGAATATGTCGAGAGGTGACTAGTTTTCCTTCTTGTCCGAAAAATGGAGAATCATTAATAGTGAAAAGCATGCTCATGGTAGGCTCATCAATAGCAATGGATGGTAATGCTTCCGGATTTTCAATATCAGCAATTGTATCTCCAATTTCAAATCCTTCAATTCCAATAATAGCACATAAATCGCCAGCCTCAACACTGTCAACTTTTTTACGCCCTAACCCATCAAATAAATGTAATTCTTTAATACGGGAGATCGTTTTTGTGCCATCAGATTTCATTAAATTAACACGCATGTTACTTTCTAAAAGTCCACGCTGTAATCTACCTATAGCAATTCTACCTGTAAACGAAGAATAATCTAAAGAGGTAATTAACATTTGAGTATTTCCCTCTTTAACTACTGGACTTGGAACATGTTCCAAAACCATATCCAGTAATGGAGATACCGAATCTGTTTGTTTGTTCCAATCCAAACTCATCCAATTATTTTTTGCAGATCCATAAACAGTTGGAAAATCAAGCTGCCACTCTTCTGCCTCTAACTCAAACATTAGGTCAAAAACAGCTTCATGAACTAATTCTGGAGTACAATTTTCTTTATCGACTTTATTGATAACTACAATTGGCTTCAGCTTTAGATCAATAGCCTTTTTAAGTACAAATCTAGTTTGTGGCATTGGGCCTTCAAAAGCATCTACTAGAAGTAACACACCATCAGCCATATTTAATACTCGTTCAACTTCACCTCCAAAATCAGCGTGACCAGGGGTATCGATGATATTAATCTTTACATCTTTATATTCAACAGCAACATTTTTAGAAAGAATGGTTATTCCACGTTCTCTTTCTAAATCATTGTTATCTAGAATAAGATCACCTGTTGACTCGTTGCTTCGGAAAAGATTACAGTGATGAAGAATCTTATCAACTAGAGTTGTTTTTCCGTGATCAACGTGTGCGATAATCGCGATATTTTTAATTGCCGTCATAGCGTTTTTTAAGCGTTTGCAAATATATTATTAATTATAACGAGATAAGCTATGAGAATGGATTATTAATTGAGTGTAAAGCTTCGAAAACATAAAGAGCATATCTTCAATAAACCTCTATTATAGTTGACTAAAAGAGATTTCAAAATAAGATAATTTAAAATTCTTGAAAACATGAGGTCTTATAACAAGTTTCAGATTCAATTTAAATCCTCTTTTATTAGGACTAAAACATTGAAACTCATTATAAAAAATAAAATAGATAGATTTGAGGCAATCTTTGTAAATTCGCAATATAATTAGTTCATTGAAAATTCATGGGGTCGACTGGTTTTGACAGCAGGATGCATGAAAAGGTAAGCAAGTCGAGCGCTGAATTACAGCTCGTAAATCTCATTTTTCACATTTTTAAATGGCGAGAATAACTACGCTCTAGCTGCATAATTAACAGAATTATAGTATGTTAATGCCAAGTCCTGACTAGGTCGGGAAGCTGGATGTCTCTGAATAGCCCTTGTTGACGGCGATTTATATTGAGGCACCATAAAAGTCAACATCGAGACATAAGGGCATCGTTTATGTTTTTCAATAAAGATGATAAGATTAATTTGGGCGGATTTCGGTCAGGATTAATTCGAAAATCAATCGAAATCTAAACTTGAAGAAAGCTTTTTAATCGCTTGTTTGGACGCGGGTTCGATTCCCGCCGACTCCACTAATTAAAACCCTAATATATTATTAATTAATATGTTAGGGTTTTTTATTATAGCTATTTGTACGATTATTGTACGGTCAGATGTTAAAAGCCAATAAAATCAGCTACAAACTCTAATTTGATCACCCTATACCCTCAAAACAAATCGGTTTTCATTTTAGGGGGTTTCTTGTTATATGGTGCTATTATCCAACACCGCTGTTAAACTGTTACAGAGTTACACTTAAAGAATAACAAATCCAAGAACATACTGAAGATGATATGCCTATGGTTTAAAAGAAAAAAGCCTCTAAGGTTAATTAGTGACGTTATTATTTAAAGATGTGCTTGATTTGGTCTATTCTGTAAAGATGTCTTTTAATCTAATACTTTGGGAGGGTAAAACGCTATTAATATTAGGGTTGTTGTTTTTTATTCTAAGTAAGCCAAGAATATAAACTTCAATTTAATGCATTCTCCGCAATAACTTTATTAAAATAATTAAATCATTATCTTATGCATATAAATTCACTTAACAATGAAAATCAATTTCCTTTTAATTCCGACTATTTATCTATTCACTCTTCAGTTATCTATTGCTCAATATGAAGGCTATTCTTCTTCTTCATGGGAAAAACAATTAAGAACAGAAGCCCTTTTTATTAAACATCAAAATTCCAAATCTTTTAAAAATCATTTAAGGGAGTTAACGGTTAGGCCTCATGTTGTTGGAAGTAAGGAAAACAAAAAAGTACAAGAATATATTTCAAAAGTCATGCAAGATGCGGGACTTTCTGTAAAAAACTACCCTTATGACGTCTATCTTCCAAAAGAACCCGGATATTCATTAATTGAAATTGTAACACCCAAAAGAGAAGTTCTTAATCAAAAAGAAGATATTATTTTAAATGATCCATTTTCTAGGGATTCGTTGCTATGGAAGGGATGGAATGCATTTTCTGGAAGTGATGATGTTACAGCTGAAGTGGTTTATGCAAACTATGGTAGAAAAGAAGATTTTGAAAAATTAAAAAAATTGGGAATTGAGGTTGAAGGAAAGATTGTTTTGGCGCGGTATGGAGGAAATTTTAGAGGATTTAAAGCAAAGTTTGCTGAACTTAGTGGAGCTAAAGGACTCCTTATTTTTACAGATCCTAAAGACAGTGGTTTCACTAAAGGTTTAGTCTATCCTGAAGGACCATATTATAATAATAGTACCATACAAAGAGGGTCTTTACTTACCACAGATTTTACTGGGGATCCTTTGACTCCTTTTGAACCTGCATTACCTCTTGATGGAAAACGAAAAATTAAACGCTTAAATCCAAAGAATGCTCAACTACATAGCATACCAGTAACTCCAATTGCATACGGTGAAGCAGAAAAAATATTAAAACAAATGAAAGGAAATCCTGTTCCCCAAGCATGGCAAGGTGGACTACCGTTCACTTACAGACTGGATGGAGGCAAAGACTTAACAGTGAGATTAAAGGTTGATCAAAAGATTGATTTTGTAAGAGCAACAAATGTTGTGGGGATGATCAAAGGAAGTGATGCTCCAAATGAATGGATTATTTTAGGGAGTCATTATGATGCATGGGGGTTTGGGGCAACAGACCCAAATAGTGGAACCGCTATGCTACTTAATTTAAGTGAAACTCTTGGTAAGTTATTAAAAGAGGGAAACCGTCCTAAAAGATCTATCCTAATTGCACATTGGGATGCTGAAGAACATGGCGTAATTGGATCTAGTGAATGGGTAGAGCAAATGCGGGATGAATTAAATGCTAAGGCGATTGTTTACATGAATTTTGATGGAGGGGTGTCTGGAAAGAATTTTGGTGCCTCATCTGCACCAACACTTAAAAAATTACTCCTTGAAGTTTCTAAGAAAATTCAATATCCTTATTCAAATCAGAATCTATATGAATTTTGGAGAAAAAAGGATCAAATCAAACCTTATATAGGGAATTTAGGAGGAGGGTCTGATCATATTGCTTTCTATATGCATGTTGGTGTACCGTCCCTTAGCGGAGGAGCTGGAGGGCCAAATCTTTATCATTCAAATTATGATAGCTTTCAATTTTATGAGAAGTTTGTGGATCCTGAATTTAAAATGGGTCCAATGGTTGAGCAAATGGCTGGTTTAATGGCACTTCGAATGGCAAATGGTATACTAATACCCTACAATATTAATAAATATCATCATGATTTAAAGATACATTTCGATTCTGCAACTCTAAAAATAAAAAAATATAGTAACACTTTTGAAGGCTTTAAAAAAGCTTCTAATGCAATTATTCAACTTGAAAAAACTAGTGAAATACTAACTAATAATATTGAAATATTTTTAAAGAAAAATAAATTGCCAAAAAAAATAATTTCAAAATTAAACCAACAATTAATTGCTCTTGGAAAAAAGTTTCATCTCTGAAAAAGGAATGTATTTTGGATCTTGGTATAAGTCATTATATTCATCTTCAGATCCTTTCAGCGGTTATGCATCTTGGATATTACCTGGACTTGAGTACGAAATAGCTTTAAAATCATCTAGAAGATTAAAAGAGTGGGATGACAGATATACTAAAGCAATAAATTCACTAAATACTAAAATGAAGAGATTAAATGAGGAAATAATCAAATAGTATTTCTTATTTCATTTTTAATCTTTGGTATCAGAGAAGGAGGCATACTCAAAGAGTTTATGTTGATGTTTAGAAAATAAGATAAACATTTTTCATCAGATGCTAGTTCACCACAAACACTGACTTCTTTACCTTCCTTATGAGCGAGTTCCGTAAAATTTTTAATCAAAATAAGAATACTTTCTTTGCTTTGAGATAAGTAATTCGAAACACTTTCGTTAGTTCTATCTGCGGCCATTAAGAATTGAGCCAAATCATTAGTTCCAAAAGAAAAGAAGTCTACATTTTCAATATAAAATTCAGGACGAAAAGCTACGTTTGGAATTTCAACCATAATTCCAACACGAGGCAAATGATTTATTTTGATTCCCTCACTATTTAGTTGATTAAATTCAAGTATTATTGTTTCTTTAATTTGAATCCAATCCTCTTCACTAGCAATCATTGGACATAAAATATGGATATTGAAAAGGTTTGAAAGACGCAATAAAGCTCTGATTTGAGGTTTTAGAAGATTATCATAATGTTTAAATCCTAAACGAAGAGCTCTAGAACCAAGTGCCGGATTTTCTTCTTTTATATTATTTAAATAAGATAAAGGTTTGTCTGAACCAAAATCAAGAAGTCTTATTGTATGCTTAACCTCAGGGAATTCTTTTAAAATAGATTCATAAACTGAATAATGCAGTTTTCATTTGGAAACTTTTCTGAATTTAAAAAACATAATTCAGTTCTAAACAAACCAATTCCATCAGCACCGAAAGACTTTGCTTTTTTTGCATCATCTAATGAACCAATATTTGCGTTAATTTCAATACTAGTTCCAGATTTAGTAGTAACATTATTATGACTTTTTTTAAGTTGAATTGATGATTCATGTTTTTCTTTGAGCATTAATAAATCATATTTTTTTACATAAAATAGAGATGGATTCAAAATGAGTTGGGCTTTTGCACAATCAATAATTAATAAAGATCCAGCCTTAATTTTTGATATACTCTTAGCTAATCCAACTAAAGAGGGAATACCTAAAGCCTTTGAAAGTATTGCGACGTGATCTGTAGGCCCTCCATGTGAAGTGATAATTCCTAACACAAGATTTTTATCAATAGATGACAATTGATTCGTGGTAATTGAATCTGCTACAATTATAGAGGGTGTATTTAGAGTAATTTTGTTTTCTTCTTTTTTCTGAAGTATGAGGATTAGCATCCTACTCAACATTACTATGTCATCAGCACGTGCGCTAATATAGGGATCCCCTAATTCATTTAAAATTTCAGTGTATTCAGCAGTAACTTCATGAACAGCATAATCAGCATTACAACTATTTGATTTTATAAAATCAATTGTTTTCCCTTCTAACTCGGGGTCTTTTAATATTTCTAGGTGAGCATCATAGATTTTTATTTCTTCTTTAGATAAAGAATTAATCATTTTTTGTTTTAAATCTAAAGTCTTCGCCTGAGCAATTAAAAGAGCTTGTTTAAATTGTTTAATTTCACTTTCGATAGATGAAATTTTACTTTTAATTATATTTAAAGAGTAATTTTCATTCAAGAGAAAAGCTGGACCCATGGAGGTACCAAATGAAGCCGATATGCCATTTAAAGTTCTAATAATTTAGGTTGTAAAGTTATTTTTAATCAATTCTTCTAAAGTCTCCAAAGCCTTTATTTCATCAGTACCATTTGCACAAATTTTAATCACATCTTGACTTTTAACACCTAAAGTCATTAATGATAAGGTACTTTTTCCATTTCCCTTTTTATCATTAAATTCTATGAAGATTTCGGATTGAAAAGCAGATGCTTGTTTTGCAAATAATGAAGATGTGCGTGCATGAAATCCAATTTCATCTTTAATTTTAATTATTTTTTCAATCATGAAGTTTGAGATATTAATTCTTCAGCTTGGTTTAATATAGAGATAGGGTCTCTAACTGCCTTATTAACACTTACATCCAAAATTATTTTATTTTCAAAACGATTTTTACCTGATATAGTGATCATTTTAGCAATAATTACTATGTCTGATTCTATTATTTGTTCAGGTGTTAATTTTACAGATATTTTATGCCCTCCTTGTTCTTCAATATAAATTTCGTGACCTCTTTTTAATGCTTCTTTTTTTAAAGCAGTTGCAGCCATTTTACTATGTGCAACTCCTGCAAGACAGGCTGTTATTAAAGATATTTTCATAAACTAATATTTAGGATTCATTAATTTGTTTATCAATTGCATTTAATTTAGCTATATCTCGATTGCTTATACTCTTTAAAAGATTTACAGATAAAGCTGTAATAACTGATCCCACAACTACACAGATTACGAAAACTATTGGTTTATTATAAAAAAACCATTGAGCTATTCCTAAAACAGGAGTGCTTAATTCTAATAAAAAATAACCTGCAATAAATCCAGAAATAGTTGATCCTAAGGCTGTTGCTATTGTAACTCTAATTAAATCACCTACTGCTAATGGTATTACAATTTCTGTAAAACCACCAACTATTGCATAAACCCATGAGCTTTTTGCATATTGAAGTTCAGAAATAGTGTATAATTTTGGTCTTAAAAAAGTTGCTAAGCACAATCCTAAAGGAGGAACAGTTACTATAGATCCACAAATCCCTAGAGGAACAAATAAATTCAAATCCATTACAGCAGTTGCAAATGTACTTTGAGTTTTACTAAACGGTCCACCATAATCAACACCTCCTAAAAATCCCATCACTGCTCCCATAGTGGCTGATCCCTGTTCATTTAGGTTAGTCAAAAAATCAGAAATTACACCCATAATCCATGCAATTGGCGGACCCAAGAAATATACCATAAAAATAACGACAGCTATTGTACTTAGTACAGGAGCCATAAATCCCCATGTGCTTTGTAACATAGACGGAAGTTCAACTTTTAAAAGCATATAGGTCACATATCCAACTAAAATTCCTCCAAGAAGAGCTCCTAAATAACCAGTATCAATTTGTTGAGCCAATACACCAACAATAAAACCTGGCGCTATACCGGGAGTATCGGTAATACTAAAGGCAGTATATGCAGCCATAATTGGAACAAAATAAGTCAGGCCAATAGTTCCAATATCTTTAAACACCATCCATATAGAGTCTTCAGCAATATTATTCCCTCCAATTACAGCTAGGCTTCCTACCATTCCACCAATTAATAAAACAGGTAACATGTAGGAAACACCTGTTCTAAAATGTGTGCCAGTATTTTTAAAAATGCTTATTGTTTCTTTCCAAAAATTCATGATTAAACTTTATTAAACGAACTAAAAATTTCTTTTTCAGAAGTTGCAGATAACCATTTTGCTCTTATGTCTTCCTCTAAGGCTAATTTCGCTACCTCTGACATCATTTCAATATGACTATTTTCTTCTCCCACCTTAGCAATTGGTATTGCGAGTAAAATAACAAACTGGGCTAACTCATCACCTTCATCCCAAGTTAGGCCAGAGGTTCTTCCAAAAGCAAAAGAAGGTTCTATAACTTCATTACTTTCTGCGTGAGGAATAGCGATACCATATCCACAATAGGTAGAAAGTAGATTTTCCCTATCTAATACAGCTTTCAAATAATGTTCTTTATTTTTAATTTTACCTAAATCACAAAGTTGATCGATTAAAAATTTAATTACATCTGTTTTAGATGTAATATTAATATCTAAAGAAATATAAGAAGGAATTAAATTCTCCATTGTATTTATTTAAGATTGCGCTTTATTTATTGCTTCAGCACAACGTTTAAAACCAGCAGTAATACCATCAGGATCCTTAAAAATTGCAGACGATAATACAACTACGTCTGGTTTACAAGCAATAAGTGGAGCTAAATTATCTGCTCGAATTCCACCATCAATTGCAATCTCGCAATCTGGATTTTTTTCATCAACTAGTTTTCTGGCTCGTTTTAATAAATCTAAACATGATCTTCTCCAGCCCCAATTATCTTTTCCGTCAGTTTCATCGACTCCGTGGACCACAACATGTAATCTGTCTATATCGTAAATAGATTCCTCAACAAAAGAGAGTGGTGTATATAGTCCAATAGTCAGTCCTACTTTTATAGATCGTTCTCTACACCAATTGATTATGTATGCTAAGGGTGCTCCAATAAAATGTTCTGCTGGTATAATTAACATATTTGTCCCAACCTGAGCTAGCTTATCAATAAAAAGTAGATCACATGTTTTCGTATATATGTGGCACTCAATGGGTTTAGATGTGTGATTTCTTATACCCTCAATAATTTGATGCCCTCCCATTAATTGCATATTTTTTAAATCATGCATATCTGCAGCATCAGAATGAATATAGTCTGCCCCTGCAGCAGAAGCTTCCTTTACAATATCTGCCAAATGACCATAATCAACATGGGCGAGACCTGCCGCTATTTTAATTTTTTTCATATCTTTTATTTATACAAACTATCTTTCATTAGTTGAACAATAGTTTCACTATTATTAGGTTGCAAATTAATTAACAAAGGATGTCTCATAATATCTTTTGACTCCTCATTTGATATTTTGGATTTTTCCAATACAGTATTTAATCCCGTGACTTTAAACAAATCAACTAAACAATTACGCAAGGAAGAAGGGTCAGATTCTAATCCAAGATATTCTGCTACTTTAATGAATTTTTTTGGAGCTATTTTTTCTTTATATTTTAAAAAAGCAGGATAGACTATTGCAAGAGTATCTCCGTGAGCAATTCTAGAACAAATACCTCCAATAATTTCACCTAATGGGTGAGGTAAATCTGCTCCCCCATTTGCCAAACACATTCCTGCTAGTGTATCTGCCCTAGCTAAATTGCTTCGAATCTTAATGTTATTTGAATCTTTAATGGCTTTTGGTAAATTTTGAATTACTAGTTTAATAGCTTGTAAAGACATCTGTTCTGTAATCGGAGAGACACGACTTCCAAGAAAACTTTCAAAAGCATGAGTAAAAGCATCAAATCCTGTTGCTGCTGTTACAGAAGTGGGAACTGAAAGCATTAGCTCTGGATCTACAATTGCTAAAGCTGGAAATAATGCAGAATGAAAAAAAGTGACTTTATTTTTAGTTTTTGTATCACTAACTACAGCCGCTTGAGTACAATGCGAACCTGTTCCTGAGGTTGTTGAAACAGCAATAAAAGGTAAAGCAGCCTCTGGTTTAGGTGATATCGCAAATGGATCATCATATTTTGATTTAGCTTCCTCCCAGTTAATATTTACATTTTCATTATATAATAAAGCAATAAGTTTTGCCGTATCCAAAACAGATCCACCACCTATTCCAATAACAAAATCAACTTGATTTGCAACTGCTAAGGCTAATCCCTTTTCAACTCCTTCTAATGTTGGGTTAGGAATAACTTCATCAAAAAATGATACCTCAATATTAGCAGACCTAATTATTAATATGATTTCTTCAAAAGTTTNTTTTAATGATCCATTTAAAGGGCGTGAAACCATTAGACACTTCTTTCCATAAAATGGTAAGATATCTTTTAGATCTTTACGTCTCCCTGTTCCAAATCGAATTTGTGTGGGAACAAAAAAATTAAATGAATTCATTCTATTATTTGGATTTAACTTATTNGTTCAAATTTAGCTGTAAAGTGACGTAAACTAATAATNGGACCCTCATATATCAATTTTAAACCTTTCATCTCATTCCGCCGTTCAAATACATCTGCAAGAGCATTAACAACAACATCCATATGCCGATTTGTATATACTCTCCTAGAGACTGTAAGTCGAACAAGTTCTAAGTCTGGAAAAATAATTTTTCCTGTTTCAGGATTTTTTTTTGAAAAGGCACATGAACCAAGTTCAACTCCTCTTACGCCACCTGTTTTAAATAATTCAACCACCATGGCCTGACCAGGAAATTCAGATTGAGGAATATTAGGATAAAATTTTTGAGCATCAACATACACTCCATGTCCGCCNGTTGGTAAAATTATTGGAACTCCTTTTTTTGCTAATTGTTNCCCTAAATAAGCGACTTGATTAATTCTATATTCTAAGTAGTCTTCTTCAACTCCCTCATATAANCCAATTGCGAGTGCCTCTAGATCCCTTCCACTCATTCCGCCATAGGTTACGAATCCCTCATTGATTATTGCTAATTGATTAATAGCAGGAAATAGTTCTTCGTGCCTAGTGCAAATAAAACCTCCTATATTAACCAATCCATCTTTTTTAGAACTCATAACACATCCATCTGCATAGGAAAATAACTCAAGGGCTATCTCTTTGATGGTCTTATCCTNATAACCTTCTTCTCTCATTTTTATGAAATAACAATTTTCTGCAAATCTAGCTGCATCAATCATCAATGGAATCTTGTTAGCTTTTGCAATTNCAGAAACCATTCTTATATTATTAATTGAAACAGGTTGCCCTCCATTTCCATTACTTGTAATTGTAATAATGATTAATGGTATATTTTCAGAACCATGTTGTTTAATAAAATTTTGCAATTTTTTGATATCCATGTTTCCTTTAAAAGGATGTGGATTTGAATTTGCAGTTCCTCCTTCTTCAATAATCAGATCAACAGGTATTGAACCTGCAATTTCTGCATGACCTTTAAAACTATCAAAGTGTAAATTTCCTAAAATATATCCTCCTTTTTTTGCATACAATTGTGACATAATAAAATCAGCTGCTCGCCCTTGATGAGTGGGTTGCATATATGGAAATCCCATAATGTCTTGAACGGAATTTCGAAGGTTATAAAAGCTCTTACTTCCAGCATATGACTCGTCTCCTTTCATCACTCCAGCCCACTGATTACTACTCATAGCAGAGGTTCCACTATCAGTAATCATATCGATATAAACCTGTTCAGCTTCAAGTCTAAAAACATTAAAATCTGCTTTTTTTATCCACTCTTCTCTTTCTGGCCTTGTTGACTTTTTTATTGGTTCAATGACCTTAATTCTAAAAGGTTCTGCATTTAAAAATTTCATTCAGTTTATATGTTTTATTTAGTTAAATATAATGATTTTATAGTTTGAGTATTTTAATAAAATCAACTCTTATCATCATTTAATTTCATTTCTTTATTCAACTTATAAACCTTGGCTGGATCATATGATTTTTTGTTTAAAATTTTAAGTTGCTTATTTAGTAAAGATCTTTTTCGGTCAAATTCTTCTTTCCAAAAAGGTAGATTTGATTTGATGAATTTTTGAGGTAATTTATTGAAATTTATTTCCATAGTGTTTAAAACAGCCGTTATTTGATTTGGAATCCACGAGATAATAGGTGTTCCCCCAGTAG
>JGI20160J14292_10001395_pt1 | contig 20167 bp, 30 predicted proteins | sample COG_10_FD_14292 | JGI IMG/M metagenome (IMG submission 14292) | reverse complement strand
GTCAGGTTCACCCCCGTCAATCTATTCTGCCGTAGAGGGTTTATTTAGCGGTATGTCCGGAGTAGTAAGTAGTATTCAAGATCAAATAGATTCCTTACTTAATGATTTCGCTGGAATAGCTTCATCCCTATCTGGTCACTTCAATAATCTAGGAGAGTTTCCTCAAAATGGGGACTATGTATACACTCAAGAATTCGGAATTGTTTATACTATTTTTGAAAAAGAAAGTGGCGGCCCAGGTCAAGCTTCACCAGATGGCAATTTAATATTTAGAGTAGAGTTTAATGTTACTGCAGAAGTTGATGGTGAAGACGTGGTAAAGTCATTTGTAGCAATCACAACAATTCCAGCACCTGATGTTAGTGCTTTAGTAGATACGATACTTGGATATATTCTCGCATTCTTACAACAGGTAATTGCCAGCCTTGCTGAAGGAGTATTAGAAGGGGTCTTCGGTGGGATAGTCGCTGGTTTACAGGCACTCTTCGAGGAGATAGAGGAACTCCTAGAGGGACTACTTGCCGAACTTGAGGCTAGAATTGCGGCACTTGAAGCGTTGATTCAAGGCATCCTTGCTGACATTGCCGCGCTGTTTGCAGATGTAGGCAGTCTCAGTGATGCCATAGATGTTGTTAATGGACTAATAGATGATATTCAAGCAGAGGTAATTTCAGTTCTAGCAGACGCAGTTGCGCTTAATGCTAGAGTAACAGCAATTGAAACTCAGTTGGCCGCCGCTGAAGATATTGTAGTAATGATGGCAGATGGTACATACGGTTCTATTAGTGCTCTAAGCTATACTCCTGGTGCAACCGCAAGAAGGGAAATAGTCTGGGTAGACTCTATAACTGGATACGGCAAACGAACTCATTTCCTTGTTGCCCAGAATGAGCCAGCCGCAACAGCTACAGGCCAAGACTACGATATTGGTTACAGGAAGGTTGATTATATTCATCCAGATGGGACTACCTACACAGTGTATCCTCTAGTGAGAGTCACTGGTAATGAGGCTGGTCCAACTGACACTAACGATTTCCCAAATTGGCCTATCACGGATATTGAGATTTGCGAAAACAATAGTCCAGTAAGCAAGCAAGCGTTGCTAAGGGATGCAACTCCATAAGAATGGCAATCCTTCGATACCTATGTCAAGTGCCGTACACCACTCCAACCGGCGGGACACTTAACTTACCAATGAACTGTGCGCATACGGACACTAGCTCTTGGAACTGGAAATACTTCTTCACAAAAACAGTAGGTGATCCACCAGTAACTACCAATGGTATTCAACGTGACACATCTGGGTGGGTTGCTCATACTGGATCAGCTCAAGGTGGGCAAACCGTTCTCAGGGCAATTTACGCTTACGTTTCAACAGAAGATGTAAGTGTACAAATTACTATGGAGGCAGATGCCGGTACATATGGTGGTCAGAAGAAAGTCCTCAAGGCAGTATTATATGGTGCTGATGGGTCAGAAATATCTACTTTCTTCGACTCCAAACTAGCGACAATCACTCAAACAGTAACCTTACCCGCAACAGTTTGCCCAAAAGTTCTTTGGCTGGGAGCATCGGCGCAACCAACTGCTATACCAGGTTCCCCAATCCCTAACTCATCAGCATCAATTGAAACAAGGGTAGTATAGTAACCCTTATGATATAATACATTATGGACCCATACGAACAATTTTTAAATGCTCAAGCCGCTGACCCCCTAATGGGATCTCAACCGACCGGCAACAAACAAGAGATGGATACCAATCCTATGCTGATAGGCGGACTAGGACTAGGTGGTGGCTTTGTAGCCTCTCAGACTGGCGGCGCACCAGCGACATCCCAAGTACTATCGTCATTTGCCCAGAAGGTAGCCGCACAGGACGCAGCTACTAGAGCCGCACAGAGGGCAGCATTCAACCCAGCGATCATAGGTCAGAACCTTCCGGCTGGAGGAGTAAATCCAGCGGTGACGGGTACACCCAAGGGGTCATTTCAAACTCCGAGTTCGGTCTTTGGCAGTAACCTTCCCGCTGGTGGAGTAAATCCAGAGGTTAAAGGTCGTGTTAAACCAAACGTTTTTAGCAGTCAAAAAGCAAAGAGCCTAACCCCAAAAAAGATAACACCCAATAACATTCTTGGGGGGTCGAATGCTGGTCTTTTGAGTAGGCTGGCGGGCTCATTCCTCACAGCAGCCACAATGCCGACTCCAACAGGTGACAGTTCAGTGAGGGGGGCATATAATAGTGCGGTTGATGCGGGTGAGGATCCGGCAGTAGCAGCAGCTAGACTTGGAACTGCGGATACATCAATACGCGAATTGGATCCATCAAATCGTGAGGTTGAATTTATGTCTGATGGAACGGGGGTACTGAACGGAGTTTCATTGTTCACTGGTGGAGCCAAGACCACTGGAAATAATTACGCTGACGTAGTAAATGCGGATAACGCACGGAGAGAAGATTCCGCGGCTGGAAATGTATATCCTCCAGCAGAACAGCCCCAAGATATTCAGCCAGTAACAACAGTAGTACCAACAGAACAAGCAGGGTCAGATAACCTAGGTTTATTCTCAACAGGAGGATACTTCAATTCCCCCACCGGACGGACAAGCCAAGTCTCTCAGCCAAGCCAAGTCGCTCAACCTACCCAACTTGATATATTTAATAGCAGGGTTGCAGCAGGAGAGGACGCAAACCAGGTAAGGATCGACCTAGGTGTTGATGCTAACTTCGGTCGGGAACCATTCATACCTGGACCAACGGTTGAAGATGTCATTCTCCAAACGCAAGCGCGTGGACCAGATGCTACGTACACACCCGAAGAACTATCACAAATCACCTCCATTCAGGGAGCTGATCAAGCTAACAGTGCTCAGTTTGTACAGGACTATCAAGATAGACAGATGGACATCGCGAAGTCGCTACAGGCTCTGGGCAATGTCGATGATCTACGGGGAGTAGAGGCGGAACTTGCGGCTAGGGGCATCAATAGAGATCTTACCACTCCTTTTCAGCAGACGGCTGAATCACTTGGAGAAGCAAACGCTTCCTCATCGTTCACACCTCGATCGACCTTCATCTCAAATGGGAAATACATTCAGGAGGATGAGTTCGGTCAACGCCGAGAACTTACACCTGAACAGTACAATGCCTTCCAAAGCAATATGGCTGAACTTGGCCAGCCAACTCAAACTCCACGTCCAATGGGGCGGGATGAAACTCGCGCTCGCCTTGGTGGTCGCACACTATCCGAATACCTAAATGCTCCAAATGGAACCGAGGGTGTATCTGGTTTGCGTACTGATGCACAAGGTCGTATGATTCCCGGTGGTTCCCAGACACGTGAGCAAGCATATTCAGGATATGAAAAGGCAGCAGCAGAGCGTGATCAACGTGCCGCTTACGATTGGGCAAACCGAGGAAGTCAAAGGGGCGGATCGGGAGGTGGCGCACCACAAGAAGGTTCTGAATTCTTTGATCCAGTTGCCAGTCAGAATGTACCCCGTGATGTGCGAGAAGCACTCAATACTCCCGCTCAACAGCGATCCGCAGACCAACGGCAACGATTATCTCAGTGGGAGGTTAGCACTCAAGGCAAAAAAATGGGGGGCATTTCTGGCTACGAAGAAAGCAATAAATCCACCCAGCAGAAACAGGAGGATGAGTTGCGGAATCGATATATGCAAGCTAGATTGGCAGAATTTCAAAAGGTGGAACCTTCAGCATATGAGACAGCGCAATCTACAGTGGATGACTTCATTGCTAATGGTGGTGGCGACAAAAGTAAGAGGAGCCAATACATAGCTCAAATACTTGGACTCGCTCCAAAGGATAAGGGCAAGGGTACTGGCTTCAACAATTTTATAAGCGGTGACATTGATAGTGACCTTCCAACAGTTTTAACTGACGCGGACTTCGCCGAGCTAGAATCGGGAGATCGATACATTGACTCCCAAGGCAATAAAGCAACAAAACCATAATAATGGCATTCATCGCACCAGAGGCTGACCGCGATCAAGCTGGATTTATTGCCCCAGAAGCTGACCGTGATCCTGTTGGATTTATTGCCCCAGAAGCTGACCGTGATCCCGTTGGGTTTGTAGCCCCAGAAGCTGACCGTGATCCCGTTGGGTTTGTAGCCCCAGAGGCTGACCGTGACAGGGAGGATCCCGGAATGGCTGATCAAGCCACTGCATTAGCTGCTGACATTGCTATCTCCGAAGGTGGTAGGCTTACTGCTACGGCAGCAGGTACAGCCCTCCTTCCGGGCATTGGTACTGGAGTAGGATGGATTCTTGGTGGCCTCGGATCGGGGGCAATGGGATCGTACACTCGCCAGAAGATGCTTGGGGACGACATCAACTATGGTGAAGTTGTCGCTGATTCCCTGCTAAATATTATCCCAGTTCCAAAAGCCTTTAAGCTATTTAAAAACCAAGCTATTAATCAAGGAGTTTTTCAAGGTGGTATTGGTGCTGGTATGACTACTGGAGGAAAGGTCATTGAGACATCCATCAGCGAAGAAAGGTTACCTACGCTTGAGGAGCTTGAGAGTGCTGGTGTTCGCGGTGCTACCCTTGGCTTTGGTCTAGGTGCAGCGGGTGCGAGTCTTGAGAAAGCCTACCGTAAGTTTTCTGGTGTTGGTCGAAATGATCTCGATGATGCGTTCAAGCTGGGCGATCCAGATGCAGAGATACTGGTTGGTACTGCGATGAAAAATGCAAAGGAACACGGGGATCAGGTCAGAGCGCAGTACTCAGATCTTCGTATGACCCTAAAGGAAAGCCTTCTCGATGAACAGGCTAGGCTATACGAGCTACAGAAGACATCCGCTGGTGGTCAATTAAGATACAAGAGGGGTGTACTTGAAGTAGACGGGGACTCAATGGACTACAATCTTAATAGTCGCCTAGCTGAGGGTAAAATAAATGCTCGCAACGCAGAGATTGATAATATCATAGATCTGGATTCTAAATTCCTAGTCTCCAAGGCTGACGAAATGGGGGTTCCTCCGGCTCAGTTGTCTAATTCTATCAACAAATATTTATACGCAAAACACGCACTGTCCTTTAATAAGGCAAAACAAAATAGTTACACTGGTGAGGGTTTCCCCGCCGGAATCTCTAATGATGAGGCACTATCCATCATAAAATCATTTGATGACGCAGGAATGAACTCATCATTGAAAAATGTGATCGATAGTCGCAGGGATCTATCCAGAAGGATTCTCGACACCCTGCACGAGGGTGGAATTGTGAGCACTAAGGATATGCGTAAGCTCCGAAAGCAATATCCTGATTACGTTCCGTTAAATCGTATTATGGATGAAGACGGGAAGTTTGCCCCAGGTAAATACTCCGCCGTTGGATCATCTAGGGACGTAGATGATATTGGTGTAAATATTATTGGGAATCTTTCCACTGCTATTCGTATAGCTGAAAGGAATCAGGCTAATCTGTCCTTTATGAAGCTCATTGAGAGTAGCAAAAATAGACAAGCCGCTGGGGAAATAGCAACAGTTGCTAAGAAAAAGGATGTCAAGGGTGTTGACAGGGATGGTGTGGTTGAAGTCTTCAAGAATGGTGAGAAGTATTCCATTCAGTTCAAGGATCCCCGTATGGCGCAAATTATGCGCGGAACAAATCGGGAAACCTTGGGTACAGTAATGAAGGTTGCAATGGGATACAACCGATTCATCGGTTCTATGTATACTCGCTTTAACCCGGAGTTTATGATACCCAATTTATTTCGGGATAGATCAGAGGCTGTTGTTAATGCAGCCTCTAAGATGAGCGCGGGTAAGGCAATCAAGACACTTAACCCCATTGGGGACATAAGAACTATTACTCGTAACCTATTCGGAAAGGCATCGAAGGGTGGTATATCCTCCAATGCAAACATAGCAAAGCAGGACGCACTCTATAAACAGTTTGTCCAAGATGGTGCAAGCACTGGAAACCTTGGTTCATCAACAATTAAAAGCATTGAGGAAACCATTGGTGAACTGCAAAAGAGAATGGATCAGCCCAGCACCTCTAGGCTTCGTGACAGCATTAAGCTGATGGATAAAATTAATTCCGTCATTGAGGACTCCACTCGATTCAACGTGTACCGGAATGGCATTGATAGCGGTATGACCCGCAAGCAAGCGGCACTTGCCGCTCGTGACAGTTCCTTTGACCCACTTATGAAGGGGTCGCAGGGGGATAAAATGCGAGCACTATATTTATTTGCTAATCCGGCAATACAAGGATCTAGGAATTTCTTGAGATCCGTTACCCGAAATAAAAAGCTTGCCTCACTTACAGCCACTGCACTAACAGGCACAAGCTTGGCACTTGACTTATACAATCAAAGTATTGACCCCGAATGGCGCGAGAAACTTCAGTCATCGAATGGAAGTAGCTGGAAGACGGACAAGAGTTTCACCATTGTTAAGGGTGTAAACGAGGACGGAACCATAAATGCGTTCCACATTCCAATTGGTTACTCGATCGCCCCATTTAAAAAGCTTGCTGACTACACGCAAAAGAAAGTTATTCAACAGGGGTTAATGGGGATTGAGCCATCCCCATCCGAAATGGATCGCACCAAGACTCAGGAAGCACTTGAGCTTGGTAATTCATTCATTGACGGATACAACCCTATGGGTGGATCCCTGTGGCCAACGATATTAAGACCTTGGACTGAACTAGCGAGCAACAAGGATGGACTTGGTCGTGACATTAAGCCAGAGTGGCTACTGACGAAGAACATTAGTGAAGTAGAAAAGGTTTACCCCTGGACTATGGACACACGTGGCGGCGAGATGGCTATCTCCTTCGCGGAGCAGCTTGAAAATATGGGATACGAGGTATCACCAGAAAATTTAAAATACTTCTACCAAACTTGGGTTGGTGGACCAGGTAAGACCGTTGAAAAATTATTCAACGTTACATCCAAGATGTACAACAAGGAGCCNTGGAAGCCTCAGGACTTTCCGATTGTTCGCAGGTTCTTTGGTACTAGCTCAAGGGAATCTTTTGAGGCTAGGAATTATGACGCAGTGTTCCTTGACCACTTGGATAAGGCGGACAGAACCCAACAGCAGAAGGCATCTAGGATTGGGTCAAGTACCTTCCGCAAGATGAAATCTGTTCCGGCTGAGGAGAGAGAGTTGATTCTTAGGGATGCGATAGAGTCCAATCCAGAGATAGGGGAGCGTATCTTTAAGTACGTTGTCAACAAGGCGGAGGATTTATCCGCTGGTCTTACATCCGCTGATCAAAAGGTCAAGCGATTGGGTATCTCCGCTAAGGCTCAGTTCTTCTTGGATCGGATTGAAAAAATGCCCCCCGAAAAACTTGAGGAATATTTGTTCATTCAGAATCAACGAGGTGTCCTGACTGATTCCGTAATAGAGAAGATGGAGGAGTACCGAAACTTCAAGAGCATCTACAGATAGCAATCTCGCCAAAAAAAAGGGCGCATCAGATTACTCCGATTACGCCCTTAAACCTTTAGAGGTGGTTTTATGAGATTATTAATTCAAAAGTGGCGAAGTCAAGATTGAATCACAACGGTGACCTATTAATTACAGTGTAATAATAGTAGCTGCGGACTCGCTAACGTAGCCCACATCCTTCTTTACCCAACGGTTGTTACTAAAATCAGTAGTCTTGGGCATATTCTTTTGAGTCCACTTGAAGTCGTACTCCTTTACTAGCATTCTGGATATGTTCCAGATGTACGCAGTACCCTCGTACTCAGTGACATAGAGTACCTCCTTGCCTGTGTCGCCCGTGGCTAACACATTGGAGTCAACCTTATGCTTCTCAATGAGCCAAGGGTCGTACCTCTTGCGTCTGGACTTAACCTCTATGAGGTAGTGCTCACTCTCAAAGTCAAATGTACTGAACTGATCCTCGGACTCAATTGGGCAACCCATATGTGGGTATCGTAGTGAAAGCTTCTCTATAATTTTACTAGCCTTCATAGTTGTGTGCAGTTGTGTACAGTTGTGTACAGTTGTGTACAGTTGTGTATAAAAATATGGTAAGCTAGGTGGTTGAAATGGAATGAACAATCCAACGGACATCTTAATAGCCCGACTACCTAACTTACTCTTTAATAAAATCGTCCAATTGTATTTCGGAACTTGAATATTCCCTTCACGTCTCGGTCTCCCTCTCGGTTCTTCGCTACGTTATATTGCATTGCAACATAGGGTCCGTGGTTGTCAACCATTCTTGATGAATCCACGTCACCTTCTTTTGGCCACATAAGTAGAACCACATCGGCATCATTCTCGATGTCCCCGGAATCCTTTAGGTCATAAAGTTTTAGCCCGCCATCACGCTTGGCTCCCTCTCGCCCTACTTGACACAGGAGTAAGACCGGTATGTTCAGTTCAAGTGCGAGCTGCTTGATCTTGTGGGACACGTCAGCGATGGCATCATTCTTTGACATACGCCCATTGCCAAATGGCATAAGCTGCAAGTAGTCAATGATCAGCATCTTAATGTTGTCCGTACGTACCAGCGTACGTACTTGGGATGCCATATCCTGTACGCTCTTAACGCTGTGGATACTCTTGATGCTTAAGCTACCGATGGTGTCCAGTGCATCATTGACACTCTTCATCTGCTTCTTGCTGGCTACTCGATCCCTAATCAGGTTGACGTTCACCTGAGACAGGCACTGTACTAATCGCTGTGTAACCTGCTTCTGCGGCATCTCCAGTGAGACAATAGCGGAGCTAACACCTGCGTTCATAGCAGCACGTAGTGCTATGTTGAGGGCAAGCTGTGACTTACCACAGGAAGTTGGTGCAGCAATTACCATCACCTCACCTGGAGCCACGCCACCATTGCCGAGCTTCTCATCCAAGTGGGGGATCTCGGTCTTCACTACTTCACTGATGTACTCACCTGTCAGCATCTTCTCGTAGTCATCCCGGAGGATATCAACGGACGTACGTAGGTCAGTGGTCGTACGATCTTGATCATCGATGGAGATCATATCGCACTCAAGCTCTGCTCGGATACTGTTAGCATCCTTGGCTTCGGATCGTGCCTCCTCCTCTGAGGTGCGGCACTTGCGGATGATCATCCGTAACTGAGCCTTCTCCTTCACGATATTCGCAAAGTATTTAATGGACATCGGGTTGTCTACTCGACTCATCACCGCCATTATTCCGGCAACGCCGCCGACAGCGTCAAGGGAGGAGGACTTTTTAAGGTCCTCCATAAGGGACACCTCATTGATGTCCTCCCCTCGTCCTGCTATGTTGGCAACGCTATTGTAGAGGACTTCATTCCTCTGAAAGTAAAAGTCACTTGGCTCAACCAAGTGAGATATTGTATCGTATCCATTAGCCTTATCGGCTAGGCAGCAGCTTGCGATCAAGCCCTCTTCTGCATTTAAATTGTGTGGCTCATTTAATTCTTCGTTCATTTCATTCCTTTTTTCGTTTAGGATTCATAAAAAAGGGGACGAAGGTAACCATAAAACCCTCGCCCCCCACTTTTACATTATGAGTTGTCTACTATTCAGAACGTTCCAGCATACCTATTGCAATCAGTGAGTAACCGATAAGGTCCCTGAAGATGTCCTTTGCCTTATCACCATCGGTATTAACCTCAAGTGAACCAGCCGCACAGAAAGCTTTCGCTCTCTGGAATTTGTCCTGCATCCTTACACAGATCCCGGTGAGGGGATCAACGTTGAACTCTACGCTGGCATCGAAGTTTGCAAAGGGGTTATTGCAACCATCTCCGCCAGTGTAATCCGAGTTCTTGCGTCCAGTTAATTCTAAAATATACTGGACTTCTTCGTGGCGGAATCTCTCCCACCACTCCTTATCACATTTGGGGTTAGCCAACATTAGAACGGCAATGATTCATCACTGGTCGTAACGACTGGCGATGGCTCCTTTGCAATTGGCTTATCAACGGCGAGGGACAAATACTTTCCACCGTTCTTGTCGATCTTTGACCAGGCGGACAGGTAATAATCTTTACCGTCTACGTTGATCTTACCCTTAAGGTTAGGGTGCTTCTCTGTCTTCTGCTCGGATGGCCATAGGCCACCAGTATTGGTGTTGTCGTATTGTGTCATATTAGATAAGCCCTTCAAGGGCATTTGCTGTTTCGTTTTGTTGTGGCTTGGGTGTCTTACCCTTACCGTGAGTGTTAGTTGAATCCGGATCCTTGGTATCGTCAATCGAAAAGAGTCCGTTCAATGCATATTTTCTGGCGTAGGATGAAGCACTGCCGGTAATCTGGGCATCGTCCATTCCTTTCTTTGTCTCGGCTTCGCGAGCGAATCCATTGGATCCAATCTGCGCTCCGATGGAATCAATGACGGACGCATTTGCCTTGACGTATACACGTCCAGCAATCTCTACGATGTCATCAGTGATGATAAGTGCTAGACCATTTGCGGCAAGCAGGGGCTTGAGTGCCTCAAGGATGTCCTCCGCTGATCGGTAATTATAGTTACCGAATTTATTCTTCTGTCCCTTGGGGGCTTTGAGTTGGGATTGCACTGATTGCAATCGCTCAACTATAGTAGTGGTGTCATTTGTTTCAGTCATTTTTTATTATTGTTTTGTACAAGGAGGTTCTCTCCTTTGAGTTAGTGAGATTGTTTAGAGTATCAGTGTCGCACCCAAGGGATGCAAGCAATAGTTCCTGGTCACCCTTGGACATACGATCAAATCTTTTGTAGAGTTGGCGGTATCCAGTGGGGTGCAGGAGGTTGGTGTTTTCCTTGGTTAGGTAGTCAGCAATATTCCTAAGCATTTTTGGGAGACCAACCTTGCGAGCAGTGAATGACATTCTGCTGAATGCATTCTCTACCCGACCTAGGTAGGTGTTGCCCTCGGAGCTAATGACGCCCCGGATTTGACCACTGTGATGGTCGTGATCAACAACCCAGGATGGGTTCTCTACCTCGATAATGGGACACTCGCTTGGTTGGTTGTCCTCCCTAAATTTCTTTAGTTCTGATTGCTTAACATATTTCATTGGGAATCAATGAGTGCATTGCGTCGAACGTGAATAGCGTTCTTGCTGCGCTGGAGGATGGCACTCATCTCATCATCGCTGATAATCTTGCTGATAATTAATTTATCCTCCTGCGAAGTGTAACGTCTGCGCCTACCTCCCGCTTGGCTGAATGATTTGTACGCATCTTTTACTAGGCGATCCCTTGGGCTTAGGCGATAGAACCTAGCTATTGCGTGAGGGACGACTAACATTGCTACTGTAATTGATACAATGGCAATGGCTATTATGTTGTTACTTGGTGTATCCATAGTTTTATTATTTTAATTGTTGTTATTTGTAGCTTGTTGCTTTGGTCATACGTTCCTGCCAGTAAACTTTCGCTGCCAGCATTGCTCCGTCCAAATGGTATTGCACATCGTGATCCTTCCAGACCTTGTGATAGTGTTCAGCCGTCTCAGTGCAGATGCACACAGAGATACAGCCCGGCAGGTAATCAAGGTCAAGTAATTGTTGAAGCATCCAAGCTTCAACTGCTAACTGCTTGCAGTCCTTGCCGTAGTAATTGCCCTTACCCTTGCACTTGCGTGTCTTGTAGTCCGCTAGGAATATCTTACCGTCCTTACCGGTTCCGATGAAGTCAACGCTGCCAGCTATTTTAAGATCGCTGTTGCCAATGACGTACTCCGTTCCCATTACACTGATCTCGTTGTCACTCACCCAATGGACAAAGGGCATAGCCCAATCATCCCAAGGTGTAGCAGCATCATCCTCCACTCCCTTGATGATGTCCTCGATGCGCTTGTGTACTGCTGTACCGAACTCGGAGCTTGGTATCATAGCACTAGTCCAAGGGTGCTTACGAAAACCATAGGTCATATCCTTGATGTCTCGCCAGTCCATATCTGGATGCTCACGTGCAAGTGTGACCAACTGTTGGGGCTGGAAGATTGAGTCAATGAACTCATCCCTGATGATACTCAGTACTGTAGTAACTGAAGGCCAAGCCTTCTTGTCCTTGACAGCCTGGGCTGGGGTCTCGATCTCTGGTAAAAATTTGGGAAGTCTTTCCGCTGTGTAGAAGTGTGCCATTATGTTCTTTTCTTTCCGTATGTTGGGTAAGTTGCTCGACCAGTCTTAGTCAGTCGAGCGTTCTCCATCCATCCAAGCTTCTTAAAAAATTCAGCAGCCTTGCGGCCTTCATCCATAATCTTCTTGTTGGACATTGCTTTCTCATATAGGTCAGAGAACTGACCGATGACGTAGTTATTTGTAGGTGATTCCATTATAGTTCCTCCTGATCCATAACAAATTCAACTGCCTCACGTAATGCTGATGCATTATCGTATGGATATTTGGTGAGTGATTGACCGCTGGCATCCGAAAGCTTAACGGTAGCGTAATCATTGCCACTCCAAGAGTTTTGGGATTCTTCACGACCGAACTCATAGGAGATGCATATCTCCCTGTCAGCAATGAAGTTAAGTATGTCAGATGCTGTCCGCTTCTGTAGCTTAGTCTGTAGTCGCTGACAGTATTGGTCACCATCGGATAGGTCACCTACGTAGCAGTCATTGATTGAACCACGCTCGGTTAATCGAAGGACAATCTCATCCTTGTTCATAAACTCTGCGTCCCCGTCCGGGTATGTGTGGAATTGTACTGTATGTCTCATAGTTTTCATTTGTTATATGTTAGAAAATACTTCCTTTAGTTTAGCTCGCTCCTTACTGAGGAGCTTTAGAACCTCCTTGGTTATCCTTGTCCTATCAGTTCTTGGGATGTGTATGTCAAAGTCCTCCCCGTTTGACCTGATGATTAGTTGTCCACACTCAAGTGCTTCGTGAGATTCCTGTACTTTCTCGATGGCCTCTTGGAAGTGGTATGCTTTTCTGAATTGTGCCGGTGTCATAGTTTTAATCTTTTATTGTTAGTGTTGTTTCTTTTATGTAAGATACCTGGTGTAAGGCAAGCACAAATTATATGCTTGACGGATTATTTTTAGGTCAGTACCCTTGGATTACATCCGCACGATACACGATGTGTGTAACGCCTACGGCGCAGCCATAGTAGGCTTGTAGTTATATACCAAGTGCTGACGATATGTGTGCTATAGCGTACATTACTGAGAATATTAGTACGCTCATTATTAAACCCTGAATTACGCCCAGGAGGGCTTCATTGATTGCTCGTTTACTCATTATTATCTATTGGTTATTAGTTAGTACGGAATCAAAGGTGAGAATATACGTGATTCACTCCATATGATTTGACCCGAAGTTAGTTTATTATTGGTGGATGAAAATTCTATCAATCCTAGTGGGACTAATACTTACATCAAGTGTAACAGCCAACGCTAATAGCGCGGCAGTTGAGGTGCTGAGTGGCAGCGGTTTGATTCGTGCAACCGCAAGCATTAAAACTATCTATGCTAATAAAGGTGATGATATTTTTTATAAGGAAGTGAGCGCATCCAAGGGGATGCTACTGCTCACGGATGATGGCGTGATCAAGTACAAGCCGGGCATTGGCAATAGAGTAGTTGTTGCCGTAGTTAAAAATTATTCATAACTGTTTGACTGATAGTATCTTACCTGTGCCTCCGCGCTTGAAGACACATACTCCCGTCTTGTCCGGCATCTTCCTGAGAAGTAGGCGCACCGCTTCTTTCTCATCGTGCGCCCACTTGTAAGTCATTCCAACGTAGCCCTTGGGCATATCGTCGTGATGTGTTTCAATTTTATACTCAGTCATTTAGACGTTGCAGTAATGTGACAAATGCCTTGGCGGCAGTAGCAGGAACTACTCCATTTCCGAGAAGGCGAAGTCTGTCCACCCTGTTGGCAGACCCATCAGTTGCTCGACCCAGTCTGGATTCAGCTTGCCCTGTGCCTTGCCGCAGTGACCCGCTATCTCCTCTTCCAAGTTCGCCTTCTTCCTGTTCGCCAGTTGCTGCCGATTCTCCTCGGTGATTACTGGATGAACTTTGTTGGCTCTTGGTGTCGGCCACTGATGTGACTCTTGGCTCTTCCCACTCGTACTGCTCTTCGCTTGGTCTAGCAGGCCACCTTTGGTATGTGCCTGCACTGCTACATCCAGCGTGTCCATCGACACCTTGCCATTGCGTATCCTGCCCCCCACGTATCCGCCCTTGTGGTCTCTCGTCGTTGCGGTTGGCCAGTTCTTCGCCGCCTTCCTGCTGTGATCCATCTCTGGGTAATGCACTTGCTCCCTGAGGTTCATACACCCTGCGTTCTTCTCCGCTCTGGTCTGAGCTAACTTCTCTGGTGTCCGCACGATGTTCACGTGATCGAATGCTTGAGGCGTAGCCCAAGATGTAGACCCGCTTTCTCTGATGAGGTGCGCCGACTTCAGCCGCACTGAATACTCCCGCCGTTGCTCGGTAACCCAAGCCTTCCAACTCTCGGAGGACATACTGGAGAACTGATTCCCCGTCTGCTGTCTTGGCTGAGATGATTCCTTCAACGTTTTCGAGGAAAACAATTCGAGGTTGGCACTCTCTGATTCCGTTGGCGATGTAGGGGAAGAGGTGTCTCGGATCTTCAACGCCGTTACGCTTTCCGGCAGCACTGAATGGTTGGCACGGGAATCCGCCAGAGAGGATGTCCACGCACCCACGAAACTCCCCGTAAGGGAAGGTCTTAACGTCCGTGAAGACAGGTGCTGCATCCAGCTTTCCCTCTTCCATCTTTGCAACCAGGTTCGCGACAGGGAATCCTTCCCTCTCCACGTAAGCGATCTCTCGCAGATTTGGGAGAACTCTTCTGAGTCCAAGCCCGATTCCTTCGTATCCGGAACATAGGCTGAGGTGATTAATTGTTTTGGTAGTATCCACATTTATATTTCGGTTGATGTTAGTATCCATTGGTGATTTCGACAGTCACGTCCGTGCTGATGCCAGCCTGCCAGAATACTTTGTATGTTACGTGCTGTTCGTTGAGGTTCTTAATCAAGATCGCAAGGGTCTTGCACTGATCAGGGTCTGAGATGTCTAGTATAATGTAGTTCATATTTATATTTCTGTTCGGGTTATATTGACTTCGGATAGAAGTTTATCCTCTGTTATTCCTAGGATTCCTGCAATCTCACGGATTAAGTAGAAGTTATACTTCTCATCCGAATGAGCGAATAATAATTCAATTACTTCTTTTTGTTCTCTATTCATATTTGTATGGGTTAAACTTTACTGTCGGCTAAGTCCATTGACTCAACGTGAGCAGGTGTAGTCATATATTTTTTGCCAGTGATGGCATCCTCGATGATGAAGGGTCGCTTGTATGCACGTTGCTTGTACCCTCGGAGGTAGTAGAACTTACCCTTGGAGCATCGGAGCATAGTGTTGAGCATACGCTCGTCACTTAGACCAATGATCTTCCAGTTCTTATTGAGGAACTGCTGCTCCTTGGTCATTACTTCCCCGTCCTGGATTACGCCCACTTCCACCTTGAAAGTGGCCGTGTGTGCATCGTACTTAACTGTACCCTCCACCCTTGCGCTAACTCCGTACTTGTCTTGGACAGTTTGGAGTGCTTCATTGATGTCCTCCCGCATTAATTTGCAGGTGCTTGCCTTGATTGTTTCTAGTGTGTGTGTTGTCATAGTTTAGTCCTTCTTGTATTCTTCTATTGATCGACACCCCGTTCGCAAGAACAAGATGTCAAGATAACTTTCTTCGTATAAGCTAGTGACCGAGGTCACAAGCGAGATTTCTTCCGGGGTTGCGATGCTATCCTCCACCAGTATGTGGTATATATCCATTGCTTCCATTGTTTAGCCCTCGGATGTTAGGTTAGTGTAGATGATGTCGTACAGTTCGTTGTACATATCCTGCGCTGGCTCGGTAAAGCCCTCGCTGCCGTCCTCTCGGTCTACCCATACTGTACCCTTGGGCATCCTATCCTCGACTAGTGCCTCCGCTAGGTCGGCTGCTAATTTTTTATCTTCTTGGTGTAGTGTCATTTTATTCCTTTCGTTATTGGTTAAAAGAATTCGATTAAGTAATCCGGCTCAAGGTTGAACCATACGGAGCAGATGTTCTCCGCTGCGTCTAACTCGCCCCGATCTACGTGATAGTTGAAGTCATTCCGTGCGTCAGAGATTAGATCGATTGCCTCGTCTTCACTCATTCCATCACGATCCATTAGTACTTCCTTTATGCTTTCCATTTTATTCCTTTCGTTATTGGTTAATCCTTCAGTCGTATGTACAGGCGAATGTCCTGCGCTTGGTCAAGGGTGATACTGACTCGATTTCCCCAAGGCGTTAGCGGTCGGCTACCCCTGAGTACAATCTTGTACTTGGAGTTGCAAGCCTTTGTTTGCTTGCGCATTTCCTTAATGAGGGTCCAGCCCTCTTCATTATTCTGTACTTTCATTAGGTAATCGTGTCCTGGATTTTTCATTTTGTTCCTTTCTTTAGTAGGTTATTACTTCATTATCAATTGCTTTCACAATTGCTAGGTCGAAGTCCCCGATGGGATCTTCCTCAAATCCGTATGCGTGCTGCACAATTTCAATTCCGTTGGTTGTGGTTGTGATTTGTTCAGCGAGTAGCGGGAATGCCTCGATCCACCTTTCAGTGACCTCGCCTTCGCCGTAATTACTTGTACACTCGCATTGCTCTACTTCCCACGTGATGCGTACATCCACATCGCGGTCATTTATCTCTATCGTATCCGTAGTTGTCTCTTCCATTATCTATTCCAGTTTTGTTTTATGGCTACCCATATCACAGCTTGCAATTGGTATGCCTTGAGTTTGTTTCTCTCTGCCAGTCCGGCGGTGATTGCTTCGATCCTTCTGTACTGTGCGCTCGTCACGCTCTCGGTGGTGTCCACGATGCCTTCGCTTGGCTTGCATAGGCAAGCCCTTATGTGCCACTTGTCGATGGTCACGTGCTTCTCACTGAGCCTTCCTATGTTCATTGCAAAGGCGTGAGTCTTTGGACTCTTCGCCGCTATCTCTTCGCCGTCCGTCATTATTGCCCACGCTTTGCGCTTGTTGGCGTTATAAGTGCAGACCTTGAAACTGTTGATGCTTCGCCCTTCCATAAAGGCGGATATCAGTGCGTTTGCGTCCAGTTTATTGCGCAGCCACTTGTTATTCGGGCTAAGTGCGCTTGTCACTGCAGCCACGATATACTTATCCACCTTGTGAATCTTGGATAGGTTTCGAGTGAATTGTTGCGCTTCCTTGTACCACGCCTTGCCCTCTCGCATTTGCTGTCGAGTTGCAATGTCAATCCAGGCTTGCAGGTTGCGGGTGATCTCACGATCATTGTGTTTTGCTATTGTTCTTTTCATAGGCTTTGTTCTTTTATGATTCGGTCGAATGTTTCCCTTGTACATTCGCCGTCAAATATTTTTGGTATGCTAAAGCCAACCCTACCATTTACAACGGTATTGGTAGGAGTGCGCTTCGATCCATCATAAATCTGCGCCCACCCTTCGGTCTCGCTGTAGTATCCGAATATTTTATCCATTTTCATATTTTTCCTTTAGTTAGTTAGGTGAATCATTGCTTTGGCAATGGTTTTAGATGCTTCCTTTTGGCTCATCCTTCCTTCTTGGATCAGTGCGCAAAGCTTGTGTGCTAGTATCGGTAAGTTTGTGTAACTCTCGTAGAATTCACTTCCGATTTTCGTCAGTGTCACTTCGGTGATGTCTCGCCGGGCATCTATTCCAAAGCTAACCTTGTATAATTCTGTCTTGTAGCTGTTCATATTTTCCTTTCTTTTGGGTTAATCTTTCGTATATCCTTTGTACTTTTTCACGTACCCAGATACGATTTTGATTCGGTCAAGTTTTTCCATACACTCGGCAGCTTCCCACCTTGCATAATCCGCTTGTGATTCGTCATCGCTTTCTTTCTCGCCTTGCCAGTATGCAAGCTCTGCTTTGATTGCGTCGATTGTTCGTTTCAATTCAGTCATATTTTCCTTTCGTTTGGGTTAATCACATTGCCTCAGGATCATTTGTTTCATAACCCATATTGGTAAAATATCTCCGAACTCATCCAACTGGTCTTGCGTTGAATAACAACCGTTGCGATCATTGAATTCTAGCCAGTTCACACAATCTTCATATGAGAAACTATCCAGCTCTTCTATGGTTTCGTAGATGTGCATTGCACCGTACTTTGTTTGAATTGTAGTCATATGCTTTATCCAGTGATAGTAGCTTTCCGCTGCACTGTTGCCTTGAACGAAAGCCCTAAGCTTTCGAGTGTAATGCTGCTGACTATTGTCTTGTATGGTTTCGCCTGTGGTTTCACCTTGGGCTTGTTTGCTGCAACAGTAGGCTTTCGCTTACTGTGGTATTTACGTTTTACTTTGGTACGATCATACGACCAGTCAGCCACTTTGGGCTTTGTCGCAGTGTCACGCCAAAGGTTTGGAGTGTTCTTTGCTTTCATAATGTGTACTCACCCTTTGTGCTGACTTGTAACAGCTGGCTTCATTGCCAGTGGGCTTACACGCATCCCGTTCGGTGTGCCTACTTGGGATGCCTAAATTTTATCGCGTTGCCAAACGTTCAAAAATCCGCTCAATTTGTGTACTTATTCAATGGGCAATTTAAACCTTACTAACTGACAAGTCGAAGTGATAAGGTGTTCGCAAAAATGTGAATATTGAGAATTCGCAAGGTGACGCGATGAATTCAAAAGATGAAAAACGCCATAAGCCGATACTTGAATTTTAATCACTTAAAAAATCCCGAAAAACGAATCATTCCCATAACTCCGAAGAGCCCGCCTACCAATGACTAAGCCAGCGATGACAACCAAAGTGACTATTTTTTTCCGAATAGCGAATCTTTTTTTTAACTTTAAAAGTGTATTTTCCTTAAGACGTTGATCGTCAGGCATTTACAGAAGAAAAAAAGTTGAAAATAATTAAATATGAATCACCGTTAGTACGTTAGTAAGTGCCTTTTTTCGCGTTTTTAGCCTATTTATTGCCTAATCTGACACCCGTTAGTATGGACCACAGTGCTGCTGATATATTCCTAACGTGAGAAAAAATAGTAATTCCTGTATCAGAAAACCGGATACACCTAACAAATTATAGGCGAGTAAGATTTGTATTAAGAATTTGAATACAACCTAACGTGTAAACGGCGAGTAAGATTTGTATCGGGAATTCGAATACAACCTAACGGGTAAACGGTGAGCCAGATTTGTATCAGAATACTGAATACAAACTAACGTGCTAACGGTGAGACAATTACTAACGTTGCAGCGGTAAGCAAAAGTCTAACGTACTAACAGTGAGCCCAGGATTCCTAACGGGATGACAGTGAGCCAGGTTTCTAACGGGATAACGGCGAGCAAAAGTTTTTGCAAGCAAAACGGGGTGGAGGGGATGCAAGCTTTAACAAAAAATATTATATTATATATATATACTGCCAGTTAAAAAAATTTGCGTCTCAAGGCTCCCCCAAGGAGCCACCTGGGTAAACTGTAAACTCGCACAAAGCCCCTAGGGGGGCTTGCTGTCATTGCTATCATTGCTGTCATTGCTATGTTAATAGACACAGCTTCGCCATTACAAAGCTGCTGTAACGTAGACCCAAGGGTCGGACTAGGTACTATCGAATAGTTATCCATAAGTTACAGGCATATATTTTAAGTTTCCCTTCTTGGCATCATCAGGGGAAACAACCTATACTACAGTGGGGCGACCCTTGTTCCCAAGAGGCGAACTTCCCAAAGTAGTGCCGTGTAGTTTAATGTCATACGAGTGGCTATCCTCGGAGATCGTTTTCGCCCGCATTGGGGTTTACCTCCTGACTATGGTTGTATTATATCACACGGCGTTCGCAATTTGTCAATTGCTATATGCTATATTGCGTACTTTATATTTTTATGATTGACATCCTATATGTTAATGAGACACATTCTCAGTATGACCGACACTATTAACCAAAGCGCAAAGGAGGAACTCTGCAATGAGATCCAGGATGCCATTGCACAAGTGGTTGAAGTAAAGGAGGTTGCAAAGATCAAGAGCCTCTCTGTGTACGACCCAGAGAAGGTCGCCAAGATTCTGTACCTCTACAGCAAGGGAACCAGCCAGACTGCTCTAGTAAAGAAGTACAAGTACTCCCGTTGTACTGTACTGAATATTCTAGTGGATTACGCTGACCACCTTGGGAAATTGCG
>JGI20160J14292_10001394_pt1 | contig 20169 bp, 19 predicted proteins | sample COG_10_FD_14292 | JGI IMG/M metagenome (IMG submission 14292) | reverse complement strand
CTCAGGTTTTATGGCGGCTCAATCAGCGCAACCGAAGTCGGTTGTAACCTGCGGTGTAAGTTTTGCTTCAGTGACAAGCCTGTTTGGAAACCAGGGCGCGTCGGCAAATTCTACTCGCCGCAGGCAGTGTTCGATGGTCTTGACCGAGCGGCGCGGAAGTACAACACGAAAATCATTTCTGCCTCTGCCTCAGAGGGCACTCTAGGCAAGCAGCATCTGTTGGAACTTCTGGAACTGGTTGATCAGTCGGATTACACCTACGTTCTGGAGACGAATGGCATGATCCTCGGTGCTGACCAACAGTACGTCAGAGATCTCAAGCGCTTTAAGAACCTACACGTACGGGTTTCGATGAAGGGGTGTTGTCCAGAGGAGTTTCATAAGCTCACTGGCGCACAAAGCTCGGCGTATGAGCTGCCGTTCAAGGCGTTGGAGGCACTCATAGCAGCGGGTATCTCTTGCAACGCTTGTCTGAGCGTTTCGTTCTCTGACCAGGCGTCAATCAAAGCTGCTAAGCGGCGACTTTATGATTTGTGGCCTGGGCTTTTGAAATCGCTTGAAGTGGAGTGGATCAAACTCTTCCCGAAAGTTCGAAAGCGTTTGCGTGAACACGATCTATTGACGAATGCGACTAGTCCCATCAAATGGAGCCCGCACCCAACATGAAAGCTAGGCTTAGAAAATGGTACAAGCGACGAAAGAGAAATGGGCAGAGCGAGTTCTTTAGGAGGGTTATGCGCTATGTAGAGCCCAAGAAGTTTTATGAGGACAACTTGTTTTCGCCTGAAAGTGATGCCGCTGATTGGTGGCGGGTATGCTGGGTTTTCGAAAAGGTGATGCTTCTATTGGGTGTTACCGCTGCGATCGAAAATATTTGGTGGCTGCTGCCCATTTTGTTTTTTCCGTTTTCAATGAGTTGGTTGTATCGAGCTGCTGTTGAGGGGAAAGTCGGCACTGGATATCCCTATCCAGAACCTGGGGACGTAATGGGCATTGTTTTTTTTGGCTGGATCATTGGGGTTGCTTGTCTTATTTGGTTTGGGGTGGCGGTTTAGCTTTAGATGAACAGGTTATACATTGGTACGGTGAGCCATAAGATTTTAGATTTGACACAAATCGATAAAAGAAATAGGTTTTAATTGCTATGGCGGTACCCTCGGGTACAGAACGGTGTTTCGCCGTTCGCGATGTTTGACTTGCGCTGGCTGCGCAAGGGTTCCTTCGGCTGAAAATCTAAACTGCGTTTAGCCTTTTCGGCCGAAGGCCTATCCAACAAACGCGTTCTAGTTATCCTGCGGATAACTAGAACGCGTAAAGTTGAATAGAAGCCCTATAAGCATAGCAGCCCCCGAAAGGGGGCTTTTCTTTGGAGTTCGCCGTGGATTCGATTTCATATGAATTAGGTACAGTGCTGGCGCTTTTAGTCGTTTTGGTAGGACTGGTATTACTAACGAAATCGCTTGCCCGAGATTACGTTTCCAAATATGGGGGCGGGGCAAGAAAACATGCCCAACGAAAAAATAGTAGGACCTTGCTCGATACGATCGATGTTAGAGAAGACGTTTTTTTCGGCGTAGCGACAGACTACGCTCTGGTGAAAATCCCAAAGCGAACAGGCGGTTCTCGTCAGTTACAAATACCCAATGCAGAACTAAAGCGGTTGCAACGAAAATTACTGGTATACCTAACCGCTAAACTCGGTCATCGAGTAAATCGAAGTGTCCATTCCTACAAGAAGTATCGGAGCATCAAAACCAATGCGACGGTCCATCTTGGCGCCGCGGTCGTGATTAAACTGGATATTGTCAATTTTTTCCCAAAGGTCACGCTGAAGCAGTGCCGTCAGGTGTTAAAGCTACTTAACTTAACAAAACCTGTTGAAGACAGGCTTGTTGCCTTGCTCACTACGCCAGGTGGGTTACCGCAGGGGGCGCCAACAAGTCCTTTGTTATCTAACCTTGTCTTAAGAGCGCTAGATAAATCTGTATGGTATTACTGCTGGTCCAGAGGGCACCGTTATAGCCGGTATGCCGACGATATCACCATCTCGTTACCCATCGATGATCGTCAAGCCGTACACAGGGCGATCTCTTTTGTGAATCACGCGTTAAAGCGTGCAGGCTTCAAACTGAACCGTCGCCGCGGCAAATTCCATATTCTGCGAAGGCATCAGGCCCAGCGAATCTGTGGTGTGACCATTAACAGTGGTAAAACGACGATTTCTAGACAAAAACGACGGGAACTTCGAGCTATACGGTATCGGCTTGAAAATAATATGGAAGCATCGATAAGCGAAATTCAGTTAGAGGGCTACGAAGCTTATGTGCGGATGGTCTCTGGGGTTAGTGTAAAAGCGTTTAGTTGAATTTGTATGATCCTAAACTAAAGTGAATTATCAAAGTGAACCGACATTAATTCTAAGTCGGGAGGTTAGGGTCTAGTGTATCGAAGTGTCGGTATATGCCATTTTAAAAATGCATTAGTTGACGGGGCTGCATCTCTGAGACTCACAAATCACTCGATGATGCCACTCGCGATGTAATTCGAGAGCTAGATCAAAATTATTAATCGGTTGTCTCCAGGGGGAAGTTATGTCATGTTACATAACATAAAGCCAGAAGGAGGCGCAAGATGCCTGTAGGCAATAGTGGAAGAGTTGTCATTGAGCTAGACCCTGTTATCAAGGCCCAGTTGCATAATTCGCTGAGAGAGCAGGGAACAAACCTTAAGGAATGGTTTCTGCAAAAGGCTCACGAGCATTTGGATTCGTCCAATAAGCAGACCGGTTTATTTCAAGAAGCTTCCACGGTAACGGGAGTTGAAAAGTGAAGTTGGATTCACTCGATTGCCGGTTTGGCGGCGCGCAGAAATTCCCCGTGCGGTTCACCTGGTTGACTAAGGGTGTTCGAGCTGTAGCTATGGATCCAAAGGCCTTTGAGAAGAACAGTGCAACGGTCGACCTTGGTGTCGGTTCGGCCATGGTTAAATCAATCAAATATTGGTTGCAGGCTTGTCAGTTACTGGACAAGGGAACGGGGGCTCTTAGCCCGCTGTGTTCACTCATCTTTGATGAGAACACCGGCTGGGACCCTTACTTAGAAGATGATGGCACAATTTGGTTGCTGCATTGGATGTTGGCGTCTAATGCAATTGACGCGACCGCGATATTTTGGTTTTTCAATCTGCATCATCAATCAGAATTTGCCGCAGAAGAGACGACGACCGCGTTACGTGATTTTGTAAATCAAAACATCAAGAAGTCGGTTTCACCCGGTACGCTCGATGCTGACGTCAGTGTTCTGTTAAGAATGTATTCGCAGTCAAAAGTTGATGCACGAACGCCCTTAGAAGATTCGTTAGACTCGCCATTCTCGGGTTTGGGTTTGATGGCTAAGGGCTCAGGCGATAGGCGATATCTGTCGCGGTTTTCAGACCGTCCAAACCTACCAAACTTGATCTTAGGCTATGCTGCCTTGACAGTGATGCGTAGCAGGGGCACCGAGATACTACCGATTGAGGATCTGATGTACTCAAAGGATAATTATGCAGCGCCGGGTACCGTCTTTCGCTTAACCGAGGATGCACTGATTAGAAAACTCGAAGAGTTAAGTTGGCAGCTGGCTGATTTTTTTGAGGTCCGTGAAAGTAACGGTATTAATCAGTTGTTCAGGAAAATTGACCTCGAGCCGGAAGCGTTGGTGCATGGTTACTATAAACAAAACCTAGAGGAAGTTGCTGCGTGAGCATTTCAATCGAGGTCAATAACCGGCATACGCGTTCGGTTAATTTAGACAGAGATAGTGGCTCTGAAGAGTTTATTCGTGGATATATTCCAACATCACGTGCCTTAAGAACGCTTGAAAAAATCTCTGACTCAATTGAAGCCGAGGTGGCACAGCGATCTTGGTCGTTAATTGGGCCGTATGGCTCTGGAAAGTCGTCTTTCGCATTGTTTGTAGCGCATCTATTGGGCCCCGTTGGGAAACATAAGTCGGCGGCCTTCGAAGTCTTACGGGAAACAGCGCCGGGTCTTGCCGATAGGCTGCAGACGCAGCCCACGAATTGCTTGGTGATTTCCGTCGTTGGTGCGCCTGAAGCATTGGGGCTGCGATTGTTACAGGCGGTCTACGATCAGGCAACCTTCTTCTACGGCGCGCGGAAAGGTCGAAATCCTCGAATTTTGCAAGATATAGAACAGGCCCTAAGTCGCGGAGAAGTCAAACAAACTGAATTTTTAAACTATGTAAAAACGCTCGCAATTGAGCTTAAGCGCTGCGGGTTAACAGGTATGGTGTTTGTCATCGACGAGTTGGGCAAGTTTCTAGAATATGAAGTTAGGCATTACGGCGCAAACGACATATATCTGCTACAAAGTTTGGCTGAGGAGTCGGCCAGTACAGGCGATTTTTTTATATTGAATTTTGTCCTGCTTCACCAGTCGATGGAACGTTATGCCAAAGGGCTGTCAGAAACGCTTAGAAATGAGTGGGGAAAAATACAGGGGCGGTTCGAAGAAATACCTTTTTTAGAGTCTACTGAGCAAACGTTAAAGGTTGTTGGTCGGGTCTTTAAACGGACAGGAACTGCTGCCGAGCTTAAGAAAGTAGACATTGCAGTTAAAAATGTGGTGAACGCAGAAGCCTTTTCAACTTTGTTACCGCCATCACTAGACGAGGGCAGTGCAACCGAGTTGTTTAAAAATTGCTACCCGTTGCATCCTGTAACGGCATTTTTACTACCGTATCTCTGCCAGAAAATTGCGCAAAATGAGCGAACTTTGTTTAGCTATTTAGGTAGTCGGGAAGACTTTGGTGTGCTCTCGATGTTAGAGCAGCTAGACCCTGGACAGTTCGTATTGCCGCACCATGCTTTTGATTACTTTGTGCGGAATCAAAGCCTAGCAGTAAGCGATTTTGTCACTCAGAAACGATGGGTTGAGGTTATTACGACGCTTGATCGAGCCGCTGATCTAAATGCTAACGAAGTATCGCTTTTAAAGAGTATTGGCTTGTTGAATATTGTCGGTGTTAAAGGCAACTTAAAGGCCTCTGAAGAACTGCTAAGAATTTGCTCAGGTTTAGATGACCGATCATTCAATCGTTGTATTAAGAAGCTAAAAGAGAACTCGCTGATTAGCTTTCGCAAGTTTAGTGGCGAGTTCAGAATTTGGCAGGGTAGTGATTTTGATCTAGATCAGGCGGTCACAGATGAAATTAGTAACCTTGGGCAATTTTCGGTCGCTGATGAATTAAATCTTAGTGAGCTACTTCAGCCTATCGTTGCTAAACGCTACACCATTGAGAATGCATCGTTACGATATTTCAGGCCACTATTTGTTGATGCGAAAACCTATCTAAAGGCGGCGCAAACTGCTGAAGATCCGAGGATTGTGTTTTTTCTTTCCTTTGGCGCAGATGATGGCAAAACATTCGCCTTGTTGAACAAGTTTTTTTCTACGTCGGATGTTTTGGTTGAATGCGCATCATCTGATCACATTCGTAACGCCGTTTCGGAGGTTATTGCCCTACGAAGAGTAGGAAGTGCTAATCACGAATTGGAGCGCGATCCGGTCGCTAAACGTGAGTTCCAAGAGCGCTTGAACGCGGCGGAACAGGCAGAAAAAGCAGTCTTGAATGCATTTTTAGAACAGCCTGAAATACATCGATGGGAGCATGAAGGACAGAAGCTCGATGTTAATTGTAAAAAAGATTTGCAGGTCAGTTTGTCAGCTTGTCTTCAGGCGATATACCCTAAAGCGCCAATCTTTAGGAATGAGTTGATCAATCGTGACCGGCCATCAGGTCAAGCGGTTATGGCGCGTAATAAATTGATGGCTGCTATGAATAACCATGCAAGTACGCCAGAGCTGGGGTTTCCAGAGACGACGTTTCCAGCTGAAAAAGCGATTTACCGTGCTTTGTTCTCCGTTACGGGTATCCATAGGGTACCAACCGAACTTGGCGCTTTATGTGAGTTTGTTAAGCCAGCCGGGTTAGGCGTTGGCTCTGTGCTGCCAGTATGGAATTGCATTGAGGCTTTTATTACTTCAACCACGGCGCAACAGCGTTCGTTTGTTGAGCTAAATGAAACGCTGATGCGTCCGCCCTTTGGCGTCAAGGCGGGCGTATTACCATTACTTTACTTTGCGGTGTATTTGGTCAATCAAAGTGCGATTGGGGTATTTGAAAATAGGCGTTTCAGACCGCGCTTTACAGACGAGATGATCGAGCGCTTCGCAAAGCGTCCCGATGAGTTCACGATCCAATATTTCAAAATAGAAGGCTTAAACGAATCAATTTTCAATCAGTATGAACGTGCCTTTGCAGGTGGAGTTACAGCGCCTAAAACGGGTAAGAAAAAGTCGGTATTGAACTTAGTAAAACCGCTTGCTGCGTTTATGGGTAGCCTACCGGAATACACACAAACTACGCGTGAAGGATTGTCCGATCGGGCGCAGAAGGTGCGAAGCGCCTTTAATTTAGCGAAATCTCCTAACGATTTGATTTTTTATGATCTACCCTCAGCGTTGGGTTTTTCTGGCTCGAACGGAATGGCTGGTGCAGAGTTGGAGGATTTTTCCACGGCCTTAACGGAAGTGATTCAAGAGTTTTCAAGGTGTCATGAACGCTTGATAACGCGCTTTAAGGAAGTGCTGAATGAAGGGTTAGGTCGTGAAGTCGCAATAGATTTAGCAGAATGCCGGCGAACCTGCGGTAATTTATATGGTCTTGAGCAATATTCACAAGATGTAAGGTTGCTGGGCGGCTTCATCGCTCGGCTCACAAAAGTTCAAGTCGAGGATAGCGAGTGGTTCGAGAATGTTCTAATGTACCTAGGTAGAAAGCCAACCAAAAAGTGGACAGACACCGACTGCAACACTGCGTTGTTTCGACTTAAAGACTTTCTGCGACAGATTAATGACCTTGAGAAAATTCGACTCGAAACCAAAGGCGCATATGTAAATGATCCCAACGTTGATTTTTACTTGCTGAAAGCGATTAGGAAGGGTGGAGCACCGTTGGATCGTGTAGTTGTGATCGATCATCTGACTGAAGAAGCAATTGCACAAACACTCAAAGCACTGTCAAAGGAATTGATGAATCTTGATGATGAATTGCGCGGGGCGTGTCTGGCGCGCTTAATGATGACTGTTTTAGGCCAACAAGAGGCTACGGGTGACGAAGCGTTACCTGTTACGGAATTAGATGATTTTGGAGATATGCTATGAGCCAATCTTTTAAAGCGCTTGTTGACAGCCCGGATATGCGGCATGTTCTCGGCATATCGGGTGGTAAGGATAGCGCAGCTTTGGCGATCTATATCAAGGAGAACTACCCAGAGATCCACAACAAAGTGGAGTATTTCTTCTCAGATACGGGTGCCGAGTTAACAGAAGCTTACGAGTTCTTGGATAAGCTCGAGGCATATCTTGGCAAAGAGATTGTTAAGCTCAGCAGTGGCCGCGATTTTGATCACCATCTTAAGATGCACAATGGGCTGCTGCCTTCCCCCCAGATACGCTGGTGCACTAGGGAGATGAAGATTAAACCGTTCGAAGATTTCGTTGGCACCGACAATGTTGTTAGTTACGTCGGTATTCGGGCAGATGAATTTCGAGATGGTTACCAGGCGGGCGGCAAAACTAACATTGTGCCCGTGTTTCCTTTTATCGAAGATGGCTTAGTCCGAGACGATATTTTTAAGTTGCTAGAAGACACAATCGGTATTCCAGAGTACTACCGTTGGCGCTCGCGTTCTGGCTGCTATTTTTGCTTTTTTCAAAGGCAGGATGAATGGTTGGGTTTAAAGGAGAATCATCCACATCTTTTTGAATTAGCAAAGGAATACGAAACGCGGGAGCGTACGAAATTCAATTGGCGTGATGGTGAAGTCGCGACCGGAGGTGTCGGTTATACCTGGAGTCAAAGTGGTAACTTGGACGAGATCGTTGAGAAGGCGCGCCTAAAACGAGAAAAGCAAACGGAAGAAGGTGTGATCAGTTCGGACCGATGGCAGGATGTTTTGAAAGCAAGCGACGATGATGATCCGGAAGACCAATCTTGTATGATCTGTAGTCTGTAACAGGTTCATCTCTATCGTGGCAAAGCGCCATTCTAAATATCAAAGAATATATTAGATTCGTTACGTATCTATTTTTCTGTTTACGAGCTTGAAGTCTGACACTGAGATGATGTCTTCGTTTGTATTGTTAGGTATGAGCGATGCTAAGTCTCTTATCGCCATGCGCTCCAATTCAAGTCTGTTTCTATCGCTTAGACCTCTAGGCAATACATTGAATCGATAAAAGTCCCACTCTCTAATTTCATCATGCCCTTTATCAAAGCGTTTTTTTAAATCCTTAGCCTCACCCACGTAAATTAGCTTTGCTTTGGTATCAAGCAAAGTATAGATGACGTTAAATGCGCCAATCTCTTGCTTGTAGTCTTCTCTTGATGCCCACCCTTGTTTGTGGATCCTAAGGTCTTCATGGTCATCGTTACCTAAGTCTATTGCCTTGAGAGCTGCAGACGACGATAGACGAGCGAATAAGTTAGGAAACTGGGGGGGGATTGTGTAGTGGGCAGTTAACTTAAAAGAGAGATTTGTAGGGATAAACTCGATATCTAAGAATTCCCAAAATGGGATAGCAGCTTCAATGTTTTGGTGCGCCTTTTTGCCGCTTAGTTCCGCCTCAATGGATCTCATAAATGTCATCAAAAAGCTTTCTCGTAGCTTTCCCCCCAAATCATTATCGAAAGAAAGGTAATATTGGTAGCCATTCTTTTTCTTTCTCTTTTTGACCGAGCAGGAATAAACTCGGCCGTCCATCGTAGAGTGAAATTTAGAGGATTGGCCTTTCTTTTCGGGGACTATCAACCCGCTCTTCCGCCAAAGCTCTAAAACCCATACAGGGATGGGAGTTTGGTGTTCTTTTAGCAAAGTTGAGTCAACTTTTTTTCGCCACAACGGTCCCTCTACCTGCGACCGTTCGACTCGAGTTGTTATTGGGCCTGCCATTTAACTGAAACTCTTTTTGTCAACAGTTTGTCCAGAGATTCTGTGGTCGAATACATCAAAATCTTGATCACGCATTCTGACTTTGATTCTGTAGATGAGCTTCGGCTCGGCGTTTGACCAATTGTCATATTCTAGGAAAGTTACCTTACCAGAGGTCATATGTATCTTGATCAAATCTACATCGCCCATGTCACCATAGAGGGTGCTTGCACAGCCTACATAGGTTCTCAGCGTAGGTGATAGTGACGATTCCTTAGATTTATGTATGGTGTAACTGTGCCCTTCCTCAAACAATCCAGTATTTAATTCGGCAAAATTTAGACCGCACTCTGCGGTGATTATCTTAGGATTTCCTACAGAAAATAGGAGCTCGCGCGCGTGGTCTAACGCGCCAGTATGGTTACTAAAAAAGGCTTTAATATCCCGCTGAAGCGAAATTGGCAGTCGTGTGTAGGGCCGGCGTTTCTCAAACAGGCTCATAGCAAAGTAGACGAGAAGGTCATCACGTCGTTTTTTCTCCGACGTCTTAAAATCCTGAATATCAAAAAATCCGGTGAGTGCCTTGTGTGCGCTTGCATTGGAGCCTGCTAGGGCTTTAATCTCGTCCGAGAAGTCGAACTCATCGTTCGCTGGAATCCTGCCTAAGTCTAGAGTTGTAGCCCAAAAGCTATCAAAAATAGTCCTGTGCTCAGAAAACTTCGCTTCCGAAATTTTAGATGTTTTCTTCTTACTAGGTGCTGTGGTTTTATAGTTCCAAGTCCTTGCAATTTTGTGCCTTCGAAGGAGAAATTCCTGTTCTTCGATAGCATTTTTAAAAACTATAAATATTCCAGTGCCGACAGCGATTACGTTAGTGTCCAGGATGGTCTCTACATAAAGTTTGAACTCAGATTGAGCGTAATACTTTTGGAAAGTGTTGGTCTTCGTTACGACCCCATCTTTGTAAGGTCGGAATTGGGATATAACTGACTCGCCCGCAACCATGACCGATATCACCAGAAATTGCTCCGCTAGACTCCACGCGGTTTTAAGTGTCTCGTCACGCTCCTCCCGATCTTCAATTACATTTAGGACGAAGCCAAGATTGACAATTTCGGCAGCAATTAACTCGGCTTCGGGATGGAAGTTAGGATCCCATCCGGCAACATCCAAGCCATGAGCCTCCAGCTCTCTAAGGTCGTCGCCTTTGCCGCAGCCATAATCGAAAATAGAGTATTGCCCATCTAGATAACCGTGCCTCGCTAACGTTTGCATTGGCTGAGATAGCTGGTTTCGCTCGATTGCTGTTCTATGTCTCTGTATCGTTATGTCGTCTTCAACATCTTGAGGATTTTGCGCCCTATCGAATAGAGGAATTAGGTGCCCTGTTTCATCTAGAAAATACCCTTTACGTCGAATCAGTTGTTCCCACTGATTTCTAAATCCTATTTTCCTCGTATTTTCGTAAAGACCGATCTGTTCACCTTCCTCTGTAAAACTTTTGTATAGCTTTTTTGTCTTTTTGTCCGAAGTAACAAAGGTTTCCCTTCTATGAAGTATTGGGGGGTTAAGACTCTTAGAGTAGTCCGCAGACCTCACCTGGACATTCGCCAAGTCGATCGTATGGCTTTGCATTAAAGCAGGATAGGGGTAGCTATCAAAAGTCGGGTAGTTGAGGAGTGATAATTTGAAATGCCTTTTGTAGAATTTGACGATGTTCCAAGCATCGGCCTTTATTTTAATTGCATTTGTAATGAGATTTAGGAAATCCTGGAGTTCATTATCAGTATCCTGAATCGCAGAACGATGAACGTAGACTGAGTCAGGTAGGTTTTTGCCTATAGTTAAGTTTAGGACTAGTTTTTTGAATCGTTCATCATTCATGTGCTAATTTCTGCTTCTTTCCAATCCACTAAAGTGTAACTAGCATCCAACGCTTTGTCCCAGAATTGCTGAAATTGAATAGCGTGTCGTGCTGTAATTTTTCGTCTGTTTATTAGGATCTTTCAGTGGTTTTTCGAATAGGTCAATTTAGGTTATTCTTTAATTGTGGCAATCAAGATGAATGGAAGGATTCTAATTGGAATTTTTAATAGTGATGGCGCTTTCAATTTGTATCTATTTGGCTTTTTCAAAGCGAGAGAGCTCTTCTGGGAGTAGTTCTACTAAACCACGCGAACCTATTGCGGCCAAGCCGGTACCGAGTAAACCAAAGGTAGAAACAGGAGCTGCGGCTGCGGCAAAGGTAAATGTAAATGTAAATGTCTCATCATTCCAGCGTGCAGCAGTGAACACATCAGCTGATAAAAAAGATTCATCAGCAAGTAAGGCCACCGGTTCTCAGAGTTGGCAGTCAATTAAATTTGCGATCGTTGGGCTACAATATTTCGATGTGTCATTTGATACCAAAGAGCGAAATAATTTCACAGATATCGCGCTCAGACGTGAACCTACAAACAGGCACGACTCCAATGCTGTGGAGGTATTTGCTAGAGGTGAAAAGGTCGGCTACATCAATAAAGAAGCAGCGGTAATAATATCAGCTGTCCTTCGGGCCGGTCAGACATACACAGTTGAATTTGTAGAACACTTTCCACAATCAATTAGTATGCGGTTCCGGTACAGGTAATAACTCGACTGATCTAGATGCTTTCATGTAAAGGACTGCTCTGGAAATGCACTGCCGCCAACGACCTCGCCGTCTACATTGGCTCTTCCGCCTGTGTTTAGTGCGAAGTCTCTCTTAAGGGCCTTGATTTCAGGTGCTTCAAATTTATGGCCGATTAGGTAGGCGATAAATCTTGCAGCAAACTTCATCGCGGTTGTCCCAGTAATTACTTTTTCTCCTCCCGTTTGAAGTAAAATCCCCGACCACAATTCGTTGGTTGAGCTCCAGTCGAGAGCATTTAACTTTTCGACAATGATTTTTAGCGGCGGTCTAGTGCCGTCTTCTGAAGTGTACCGGATAATATTAGTGGCTTCGGCGATTGCTTCCATCACTATAGGTTTACAACAGAGGTTGTTTTTTCTTATCTCGGCTCTGCGCCCGTCTTTGAGCTCGCTCGAGTCAAGAAGAGATTGTTTGTAGGCCTCGAGTTCTAGAAATTTGTCCCAAAAATCGATTACGGAGTTTTTCCATATTTGTTGTTCAGCCGCGCTAGGTAGCTGATCTGTCCTTATTTTTGTTTCAGTTTGATACTCTACTAATCGTTTTGAGATTTCGTGTAGCTTTTTCAATGTGGCGAATTCGCCTGTCTTTTCAGACAGGGTATTCGATTTTATATTAACGATCCTTCCATCGATTAAACCTCCTATGATCTCGTTTCTGCATAAAATTGCAATGTAGTCGTCGTCCGAGGTGATTAAATTATCTGCTGCACTAGTAGCTTTGGCATACCTGTTCACTTTGTTGAATATTTTTCGGGATTTTATGAGGTCATCTCTGACTAGGATCACGCTTACATAGTCGCTTCCTATGGCCGAGTTTGGAACGATTCCTGGTATTTCTCTGTCATTGTTGTCATTGCCAGAAATGGCCATCTTTAGGGCAGCTAGGCGGTGTTGACCATCTAGCGGGATAAGCACTTGCTCGTCTAGAATGAGCACGCCCAGATCTTCACCAAAACTCTTAGGCAGCATGGGATTATCTTTTAATATTTTCATATCATTTAAGGATGAAAAGATCATAGATTCATGGTTTTTGACAGTCACAATGAATGATCCAAAAAATCTATCTGGATCCTGAGCTAAGTATGGGGCAATAAATTTTTTGACTCTTGTATAGTTAATGTCTCTCTGGAATTTCTCGTCCGCGGACAATGATTCCCAACCTTCCATTTCTTTCGGTATGGTTACAGTTCTGACGAATTCAGAAGCTTTCATGGTAACCAAATAATACTCTGTGGATCCCATTTGACCACGCATTGCGGGAATGTTCTGTGCCATTTTATTCTCCTAGTTTTTTCCTGCAATGTTGCAGACTGGGTCAAACTTACTTATTACTGTTCTTTCTCTAATCAGTTGATGCTCGCGGAGTCTCACTTCAAGATACTCCAGATGTAGCTCGTAAGCACTATCTATCCAACAGCGGAGCATTGGATTGTGGCTATCTGAATAGTGCTTCAGTAACCGCCTTCTTAGGTTGTTTGTTATACCTACGTAAATACAAAGTGAGCCTCGCCAAAAAACATAGATCCCTGGTACATCTAGGCTCATATGATTGATTGTTGGTAGATTAAATACTCTTCTATTGTCAAACAACATTGGCTACGCTAGTTCCAAGATATAACCGTCAAATTTTGCAGTGCCCTTTCTCTCAATCCACAGCTCGATACCGATTATTTGGTCATTGTTCTCAATCCTAAGGTCCTCAAGACCTTTCGCGATTGATCTGGCCCCGACGAACAATGAGTGAGTAATTTTAGTTTTTATCTCGATGAAATCTATCGCCGGCAGATATCCACCTCTTTTATTGTAGACAATATATATATCTGATAGCAGCCTTATTTTTATGGGGTTAGTATCAACTATCAACTTTTCGTAGTTTAATTCTTGGTTCATGCTAGCGCGAAATAATGTTGTTATGTTCGAAAGTACTTAGGCTTGAGAGAAGGTTGAGCGTCTTCTCTTGGCTTTTTTTATCTGCTTTCCAATCCACGTAAATGTCAAGTCTATGCGCTTTGCCAAGGACTTTTCGAGTATATATGCGTCCTCTATTGTCTGTTCCCGTCGACAAATGTTGTGAAAGCTCACGCCATCCAATCTTTCCAGCGTTACCGTGGATTTTCTTCATAGGAACATCTTCACTTCTATCAAGCTTATGTAGGGCTTCAATAGTAGCTTTAGCATTTACTACCTTATCTATGATTGTTGCAACACTATCAGGATGAATGGCTAAGTTAGGGAATCCATACTGGAGCGTCTGTCGCAGCATTTTATGCTCAGGGGTCACTCGTTTGCTGGAGTACTTTTCCGACGCAAGCGAATCGCTTTTTCCTTCTAGAGTTTCATCTCCCTGATTATTTTCTCTGCCAGCAGGGCCGGTTAATGACTGTTGAGGATTGACACGTGAGTTTTGACTGTCGATGAGTATTTGCGTGATTGAAATATTATTTATCAGTCGAGTAATTTGCGACTGAATTTGGGAGAGATTAGCAAATGGAGAAAACTTTAGCTTTGACGTGAATGAACCCTCTGACGTGTCGAAGCTTCCTTCTTCCCAAGCCATAAGTCGCATCGTAGCTTTCTGGTCGAAGTATTCGATAATTTCTAAAAGTATAATTTCCGGTCCTTTGTAAAAAACGTAGATTCCATATTGATCGTTCTGAAACGCTACACTGGTAGCTAGCAAGTCCTCTGATGTCAGAATAGGATCGAGTATTTGTGTTACAGCGGACAGTGGTACTGGGTGTTTAGGAATTGATAGCGATTCGGTGTTAACGCGGATGTCTTGCTCAAAAATGCAAAGACCTCCGTCGGGAAGTGCGTACATCAGGTAACCGTCGCTTTTGTATATACAGTAAACAGTACCTTGCCTGTCGACTCGCAATGGAACGATCGCCGCTTCCTCAAGAAGAAACATTGAATCCCGCGTATCAAGAATTCGTAACGTTACTGATGCTTTTAGCATATAGTTTTAATAAAGCAGGGTAGTCTTTTTTATGGATTCGAACAAACATCGGGTTAGATTTCAAGCCATTTCCCCTCAACATGCGCAATTCCTATCTTCATCTTGGGGCAGCCTCCCTCAGCAAGTCGCACTTGTGCTTGATGATGAATGGAGCTCTAGCTTGGAGAGCTTCTCGAATGTGTCAGATAATTTGGGAAACTTAACTGGGTGGCAGTTTGATATTTTGAAAAGAAATGCAAATTCATTCCCGATGATAAATAAACTACTAGAAGTCTGCAATGTTGGCACCCTCGAGGAATTGTTCACTGCTGTCGACGCCTCGAATGACGGCAGATCTTTCGCGCAACAAGTAAAAGAAGAGTTCCTTATCAAGGAGTGTGAAATTTTGCGGTCTTTCCCTATTTTTGCTTGGAGCAAGCAGTTCACGTTAGCTAAATCAGTAGGGTTGATTGGAAGTTCAACCGAATACCTGAGCCCTAACCAAAAATCGCTAGTTTCAGATTTCCTAAAGGAGCTGGAGGCCTGGATAGACAATTTGAAGAGTCAGGAGCGAAATATTTTGTCGTGGAGAGTGACCAGAAATGAGACTTTGGCAGTAGTTGGCGAGCGTATTGGTGTTACTCGAGAGCGGGTGAGACAGATCGAAAAAAAAATCTACTCTAAGCTAGCTCTCTCAGTTTTCTTCAAAAGCTTTGCTGCGCACATTGTAGCCCAGACAAAAAAACAAGGTAAATCTCTAAATCGGCTACTGAAGAGGCATGATCTAAACGCATCGGAATTTATTTCACTCGATTTGCTTGCTCATTGCCTCAACCAGTCGATGGTTCTCCGCGAAAACGGGGTCAATTTGTATAGGATGCGCGGAGAATGGGTTTTGGGGTCTTTTCAACTACAAGATTACGAAAGGCTAAAGTCACTCTTATTAGCTGATATCAAGTCTGCAAGGTTGCAGGAAATTACTATGGAATCAATTTTTAAATACAGGCCACGATTAGAGCTGCCTCTTGATTTTCTCTTGCTAGATTGTATCGGAAGTGTAAAAGATTTCGACGTAGATGAAGACGGGCGCGTGACTCCTAACGCTACTATGTCAACTCAGCGGTACCTTGCTTATTTACTTCGAACTGCCGAAAAGAATTCCTGGACGAGAGAGTCTTTCCGGCAGTACGCGCAACCCAACAACCCTCTTGGAAAAAAAATCACCGACTCACAGATTTCCAACGCCTTTGAGCAAGAAAATCTGCAAACAATTGATAGGGGAACATATGCTCGGTCTAACGTTCTTCAGTTAGAAGGTGATGTGGAAAAATATGTCCTTAATGTTATAGATGCCCTCATACAGCGCAAAGGAGCTGATAGGCAATGGCATAGTTATGAGGTGTTTTCTGAATTAGAAAGGCAGGGAAAAGCTGTTTTATTGCCTTATAAGCAGTATTCCATACGTTGGCTTATAAAAAATCATCCTGAAAAATATAGGTATCTCGGTCGAAACGTATTCGTTGACCGTCAGCAAGGAGCATCTAATCGGATAGAAATAGAGGATGTAGTAACTAGAATCCTCGATAAAGAACGAAAGCCGATGAATTTAGATGATCTTCTCTCTAAAATTGAGGAGTTCCGGGGTCTGGGTGAATTCAAACAAATCCACGCTACGGGATTGATAAGGAAAAATGGGTGGGGTCAATATTATTTGAGTGAGTATCAGCCCTTATAAAATTACAAGGGTTTTAAATTTAAAAAAACAATGAAGTTCGATTAGAACTTTAGGGCTGAGTGATCTAAGGCTAATTTTGGGGGAGAGCAAGAAAATGCGTAACGGCACTATTTCTAAAAGTCAGCCTCAAACCATAAGTTATCTTCCCAGGAACCCTCTGTGTCAGGGTAGTACCATCCGTCTTCCTCGGATCGCGCAAAATTTTCGCGGTCATCAAAAAGTTCCGATAAAAGAAGTTCTCTGGTCTGCTGATCGTCCCAGTCGAGTGCGGCGTTTTCTATAATCGCGACAATGGCATCCTCATCCTCATCCTCATCCTCATCCTCTAGGTTATCTAGACAATAAGATTCACTTTTAGTGTTGTCCTCAAGGAGGAGGTCGCTAGGTTCGGAATCGGTCTCTAAAAAATTGTTACGATCACCGCGATAATTGACTTCAGGTTGTTGATGTCCGTATGCCGAAGTTTCGAGATGAGATTTCCCTTGGTTCTCTGTGTTTTGTGTTTCGATTTCGCGCTCGTGTGCAATTCCAACGATGGTAAATATTGCTGAATGCAATGCTCTAATTACCTCGGGATTTTGCAACACGTTGTCATCCGCGACCGGAATTTTTTTGAATGGATCGATGCCGTCCGCTAGGGCTCTTAGTATCTCAAGCGTTCTTTCTTTATTCACTTTGAATCGCCCCCAATTCTCTAGACACTCGCCAACCGCTTATCGTACCGCTTTACATACTCTGCTTGCGATAGCTCGTTATTGAAACCATGCCGCCGCCGCGCGTTATAAAGCATCTCTTTATAATCGAACACGTCACTGCGCACTTCTTCTCAAGTTGCGTAGACATGACGGCGAACTGGCTCCCGCTTCAATTGTTGAAAGAAGCTCTCGGCAATCGCATTGTCGCGGCAATTTCCTCGCCGACTCATGCTCCCTTTCAAGCCATGTTCCTCTAGAAAACTATGTCAGTCTTACCTGATGTGCTGGCTGCCTTAGTCTGGCTCTGATCAGTTTCTACTACTTGTTTAACTGTTTCTTTCTTACACTCGTTCGGTTGTGTCTTCTTGTTCATTTTACCCCTTTAATAGCCATTTTGTATGGCTGAAAGGAGCCTAGAAAACTAGGGCGATGCAGTCCACTACAATCCCATGGTCCCGAGGGCGCTAGAGTGCGTTGACCTATTATGGTGCTTCGGCTAGCTTGGAACTTGGTTTTTTTTGATGAACCAACAGTTAGCAATAGTAGAAGTTTGGTCTTCTAGTTAATGATTTTTGGATCCACGCAAAATGATATATTGCTGAAAGTTAAAAGAGAGGATGTAAAAGTGGGTCGAGCAGTCACAGCAGCGTGTCCATGTGGTTTTACAGAATGTGTCATACTTGGTGGAACTAGAGCTAGTCATTTAACTTCCTACCGATACCCTTACCTATGTTACGAATGTAATTCAGTCTTCTCTGGGAACCTATACCAAACGGAGATAGTTTGTTCGGATTGTGGCAGTGCTGATACGAAATCGTATGAAGAAACCACGCTGAGACAGCCAAGAAAGCCCTCTGATCTTGAGGTTGAGTATTCGGGAAATATGTTTTTAGGCAAAAGTAATGCCCTTGAAACGATACAGGATGGTCCCGGCCGGCTTTTTCCCAATGTATGGCGATGGCTCGTTTCGATTAGCGTTAAGCCGCGAGGTCTTAGCAAATACCGGGAGCTGACGCTCTACAAAGGCGGGTATTCATGTCCTAAATGCAAAGTATATAGCTTGTCGTTTGAAACGACTGCCTTCATTGATTAGCTACTACTCATCTAGTTTCGGCATTTATATCCAACCCTGTTCACAAACTACATCATGGTTTAGTAATGATCCCGTAAGTAGGCCTAGCCATAGACCAGTTTTATGCCAGTGTTGAGGTCGTTTAATCGTTGTTGTAACAGGCTGGCCGAAATTTCGTCCTCAACCGCCACACCAAGATAGTCGTTACCAGGGCAGGGCCCGTCGGTAAAAACAAGTTCGCCAATGGCATCTGGTTCAGTGAAATTCGCACCTAGGTCCAGGTTATTTAGCAGGCGATAGGCGCGCGCATTCGGGCTGTCTGCCCGGCACCAGAAATCAACAACCCAATCCCAAGGGGCCTCGTCATCAAGCTGTGATTCCGTGAGGTCCCAGTGCGCTTCAAGGTTGTCCAGGCCTTCTGGTTGGTAGCGGGTCAGCATTTCCCGCCAGGACATATCTGGAACCTGCTCCCATGGGTCACCTAGGTTTAGTTCGCCATCGCGTTCCGTGCAAATGATGAGTTCATCCACAACCAGTTTCGGCGCCTCTAGCAAGGGTTCGCCAAATTGGTCTAGAAACTCGAGCGCCCGAGTATAGAAAGAGGGGAGAATAAACCCGCCAACAGCACCGGCGGTTGATAACAAAAATTGTCTTCGTGAAATGCTCATGTCTTGTCTCCTTAAAATGGAGCATCGGAATGAGAGAACCCAATTGGTTGCCTTTCGGCCACATTCTCGAACCACCTTGCCTGGGTAGGCAGGTTGGCGGGGAACAAGTCCCACTCCGGATGCTAATTAAGCGTGTTTGGTGTACGACGACCAAAGTCCACGCTAAGCTGGAATTATAAGCATTTTAAATCAGGCGTAAAGTGACCTATGAAATACCTCATCTCTTTTGTAATCGGTGTGCTGGTGACGGTNTCTTTTTATGAGCAGGACCTAGCGCCTGAAGTCAGCCGTGAGGCGGTTGAATCAAAGCTTGCCAGCCAGATTCAAGAGATCGACTACACCTTCTACGATAACCTCCCGCAATCCAGTATTACGGTGGTNAGGGATGTTTATGACGCCGTTCTAAGTGCGCCAGTGCAAGGTGTGGATGATGGGATCGNGTCCCTTTACTACGTGCAGATAGGGGCTTTTTCAAAGCTCGAAAACGCCGATAGTTTCAGGGCCCAGGCGATACTCGAGGGCTATTTAAGTGCAGACATTTTTGTCGAAACGACAGGAGACATCCACCGGGTGATGATTGGGCCGTTTGCTGAAAAGCACGAAGCCGAACTTGCGATCGATTGGGCCAGCGGCAAGCAGTTCTCTGGCCTGTTATTAGCCAAAGCGGGGTAGGCGTGCGGTTATCGGAAACAGTTCGAAAAGAGTTATACCTTGAGCGGCTTCGAGAAAAGCTCATTAAACTGTACTCCTATGGGGATGCGGAACCCGATGCCCGTAAACGTTTGGGGGACCAAATCGATGGTTACTTTGAAGCCGCAATCTTGATGAAAATGATAACCAAAGAGGCGCTTCAGGCGGTAATCGATGACGAGCATATGAAGGCCTTCGGTATGACGCTGGAAGAACGCCGGATTAAAAAGAAACTAGATCAGGGTTCCGTTGAGATTGATTGGGAGTCCTATGACGCGCCGCCCAGCCTAAGAGGAAAGCCCCGCCGCTAATTAGTCAGATTGCTGATGTAACGGGACACAGTAAACAATTAAAAGGAAACACGGTGTACGACCTAATAGGGGATATTCATGGCCATGCGGACGAATTGGTTAAGCTGCTAACGCATCTAGGGTACGCCAATGGCCAAACTGGGTATCAGCATCAGAGCCGGAAAGTGATTTTTCTCGGGGACTTTATCGATAGAGGAGAGGATTTAGCGCAGCACCGGGCGCTGCTAGGGGTTGTGATGGCAATGGTGCGCAATGGTCATGCTTTGGCGGTGATGGGCAATCACGAGTTCAATGCGTTGGCCTATCACACGCGTCATAACGGTTTGTACTTACGGCCGCACACCAAGAAGAACAACGAGCAGCACCAGGCATTCCTGAACGAATATGGCGAGG
>JGI20160J14292_10001381_pt1 | contig 20277 bp, 19 predicted proteins | sample COG_10_FD_14292 | JGI IMG/M metagenome (IMG submission 14292) | reverse complement strand
GTTGGTTTGAAAAGAATTCTTACACAATGAAAGATTGGCAAGAACGACTTGGTTCTGGTAATTACGGATATAATACAAATCTATTACCAACCGAGGCGAATGCTTCAGGTTCACCCGGTAAAATTCCCGATGTAAAAGGAGAAAATGCCGATGGCCCAAGTGATCTAGCCGGTCACAATTGGGATGATCTCAATAAATCAGACTTAACCAATTTTGATATGACTATTATTACGATTGAGTATCGTGTGATGGATGGATGGGAGAATTTATCTAGAATAGTAACTCGCACGATTTATATTTATGAAAGCAGGCAATATGATGGCTATGCCTTTTATGCCACCCCAGTTTTAGATGCATCCGCAGCTCCTTTTGAAGATTATTATGACAATGGTACGGGAAATCCTTTTTTGACCTCAGCAAGAAAAGATCTCGACGGAGACGGAGTAAGCGATTTTTGGGAATATGCATTGGGGACAAATCATAAGGACAGATCCGATCTGCCTGACATGTCTGACCCTGCGGTATTTCAAGCTTTGTCCTCTTTGAGTGTCCCCGATCTAACATCAAGATTGAGCAAGATGAACGGTGCCAGTGAACTAAAAGGGGTGTATGGGCTCTCCGATTTTAATGCAACCTCAGGCTTGTAAATAATTATAAAACTGAGATAATATACTCTCGCCCCCATAGTTTAACGGATAGAACAGTGGTTTCCTAAACCGTAGATCGAGGTTCGATTCCTCGTGGGGGCGCCATTCTGAATAAGTTTCTTAGAAACTGTTACTTTCCTTATTTTGATTTCATTCTAAAAGCGTTGCAATGAGAGTCATGTTAAGATTTAGAATTTAAAAATTAAATTGAACCTTTCAATAATTATTCCCAAGAAGTGTAATTATTAGTTTTTTGGTAGTAAAAAGGGTTTCAAATTGTAGAGAAATCATTTGATTTCAGCTAATAAAATTAAAGCCTATTGATAGGAAATAGTTTATTCTTTATATTACTATTTGATGGCAAATTTTTTGGACATAATTTCGGCGATTTCTCCCCCTTTGTTTATTCTTTTAATTGGCGGGTTGTGTCGGAGGGGGGGGTGGTTACGAGTCGAGGCAGATGCATCTTTAAGTGTTTTGACGGTAAGGGTACTGTATCCGTGTTTCTTTTTTTATCATTTGGTGGGTAATCAGGATACGCTTTCATTTTCGCATTTTTTTGTTGTTACCTCCGCTGGGTTTATTTGTATTTGCTTAGGTTTTGGATGTTCCTACTTCGTTGCAAAATTGATGGGAGTGAAGGCAACAGCCATTTCATCATTCACGTTTTGTTCAGGAATTTTTAATTATGGTTTCTTTGCTTTTCCAGTTGCCGCATCAATTTTTGGCGAGGAAATTATTGCCAAGATCATCCTTTTTAATCTTGGGGTAGAAACAGCAATTTGGACGGCAGGAATCTGGGTGCTTGCTTCGAATCAATTTAAATTCATTCGTTTATTGAATCCACCAATCATTTCAATTATTTTGGCAGTGTCTGTAAGGGAGATAGGGGGACAGCAAATGATACCGTCTTTCTTATGGGAAATTATTACCTTACTTGGTTCTTGTGCGATTCCAATAGGTTTACTCTTAATAGGAGGCAATTTTTCAGATTTGATAAAAAACTTTAAACTTTCAACTGGATTACGAGTCGAGTCTTCAGCAATACTTGTCAGGTTATTAATCTTCCCGCTACTTATTTTTTGTTATGCCCTTAAAGGTCCAATACCTATCGGAATGGAGTGGTTCAGAGATATCTTGATAGTCCAATCTGCTATGCCCGCCGGGATATTTGCAATTGTCATTGTTAAGAATTACTCGGGTGACACAACCACGGCAATGAGAGCAATTCTTGCTACAATGGTTGGGTGTTTACTTACTACACCTATTTGGCTTTATCTGGGCTTACGGTTCATGAAATAGAACCTTAACTAGTACAACTAAGTACTCGCGTTTTCGTACTTCGATTTGGCGTCTAATGTCTCGAAAATATTTGTTAGGGCCAACCTTAGCTTGTTATATTCTTCGGCGTAAATAACTGAGATCAAGTAATTCTTAAATTCTTTTCGGTCACGAATGATCTTGAGATCCAACTCTTCCATTTCCTGAGCAAATTTAATGTGCATTTTGTCGATTTCAGAATCGAACTTCTTATGCTCTTTATCAATATGTTGTTTAGCCCGTGAAACTGCACCAATCAAGTTTTGACTGTTCCTACAGTCCTTAGATGTAAAGTCGTGAAAAGAGATTAAGCCAGAGGCGAGTGCTGCACTGAATGCAGTGAGTTCTAACTCTCCTTTTTGACTTTCTTTGGTTGCCCAACCTTCGATTGCTTTTAGCAAACGGGAAATCGAGGCTTTTGCTTCGTCAGAGTCTGAAATGTGTAAGGAATCTTCGTCCATTATAAAAGGTTTGTAGGGGTTTGTCTAATAGTATCATATACATTGATAGCATAAAAAGCTAGTTGTCAAATGATTTTGCTGATTATCTTTTAATCTTTTCGTAGGCAACTAAGTCATTTTTTACGTTATTACTTAATAAAAATAAACCTAGAATATTTGGAAAAGCCATTCCTAATATCATTAAATCACTAAAATCTAAAATGTTGGTAGCGGTAATGATCGATCCTAAAAATGTAAATAGTAAGAATATCGTTTTATAAATAAAGGAGGATTTATCCCCGAATAGCCAAACCCAGCACCTCTCACCATAATAAGACCATGATATCATTGTGGAGAACGCAAAGAGAAAAACGGCAATTGATAACAAGTATGGAAACCATGAAATTACGCTTCCCATTGCGGCAGATGTAAGTGCACCCCCTTGATTATTTGCAATGAAACTTTGGTTTGAAGGATCTAAGTAGGAACCGGTAACAATTATAACGAGTGCAGTCATCGTACAGACAATAATCGTGTCAATAAAAGGTTCGAGTAACGCCACAATTCCTTCTTCTACTGGGTGGGAGACTTTTGCAGCAGAATGAGCAATTGCGGCTGAGCCAATCCCTGCTTCATTTGAGAAAACAGCTCTTTTTACTCCTATAATTAATACGCCAAGAAAACCTCCAAATGCCGCGCTTGGATTCATCGCTTCTTGAAAAATTAAGCTTATAGCACTTGGGATTTGGTCTGATAAAATGAATAAAATGTAGGTACAAGCAATAAGGTAAATACCGCACATAAAAGGAACGATGTATGATGCCACTTTTGCAATACTTCGAATACCTCCCAAAATTACAAGCCCTACAAGAATACATAAGGTTAGTCCGTACACCCATGGATAGACAGATAGAAAGGGAAAGACCGTTTTGATTAGATCTAAGGATTGTACCACTTGAAAGGCATTTCCTCCACCAAACGATCCTCCAATACATAGCAGGCAGAATAGACCCGCCAGTAAACCACCTAAGTGTTTAAGTTTAAGTTCTTTTAATCCTTCCGATAAATAATGCATTGCCCCGCCCATTATTCTTCCGTCTTTTCTTATTTTTCGGTACTTTTGACCCAGTACACATTCGGTAAACTTGGAAGACATTCCAAGAAAACCAACCAGGATCATCCAGAATGTTGCACCGGGTCCACCCGTGCCAATCGCAATGGCGACTCCAGCAATATTTCCCAGTCCAACAGTTGCGGAAAGGGCAGTGGTGAGCGCTTGAAAGTGAGTAACTTCACCTTTACTATTTTGAGTATCGTACTTTCCCCTTACTAAATCAATTGCATGTTTGAAAAAGCGAATATTTACAAATCCCATTTTGAAGGTGAAAAAAATTGCTCCCCCTAGTAACCATGCGACGATGAGAGGCATTTGAAGACCAGGGATCGGCCAAAATAAAAATGAAGCAAGAGGAGCTACAATAAATTCTCCAAAAAACTGATCTATGTTATCCTGCCAACTTGCCGAACTGATTGTCTCTTTTGCATGAGAACTCTGGACAGTTAAGAAATATATCAATGGAAGAAAGAACGACTTTAGGAATTTCATTATTAATTACATATCAAAGAAAATCTTTACAGTAGACAATTCGAATTTAACAATGAATTGCTTTTGACGCGGTTGGCTGTGATCAACATCCTACTCGAAACTAAATAAAAATTGAAAATTATTGAAAAATACTTGATTTGCGAATGGTTAAAGTGGTTTGGGCTTTGCTTCCTCGTACTTTATTCTTTGCTCTTTCTACAATTACTAACGGACCAGGACGAGTTTTTAGAAATTGGTTCTTTTCGCACATTCTTGGTTTTATTTACCCGCTTTGCACTCAGTTATTTATCGTGGCTCTTTCCGATTGGCTGTTTTGTAGCGACCTTATTTACTTTTTCGTTTTTGGCTAAAAATCGTGAGTTATTAGCATTAGATACTTCTGGTTGTTCTCCTTTCTTTATTGCCCGCCCGATTATCGGAGTAGCAATAATAATTTCCTTTTTATCTTGGTATAGTCAAGATACAGAAAAGTTAGAACAGTGGTTTAAAAATTCTATTGGTGGGGACGAGCCAACAAAGAATACAATAGTCTCCTCTTTCAAAATGAGATTACAATCCGTCCACCGCACTTGGTATTTCCAAAGTTTTGACCTTCTGCATGGCACTGCAAAACAAATTCATTTGTATTGCTACGATGAAAATGGAAGCGAGCTGTATCGAATTCGGTCTGAGTCAGCAAGACTGAGTAATAAAGGTTGGCATTTTAAGGATGGGGTGTTTTTAGGATTTTCTTCTTCAGGTGGAATCCCTGTGGTTAAAAATAACCGTATTTTTTGGGATCCATCTGTGAATTCTTTTGATGAAATTTTAAATTTCAGGACTAGTAGTCCAAGGTATAATAAAAGGTTTACAGAGCTCCACTTGCCAGAGGTTTTTGATGACCCTACTCCCTTTGCTTTATTACAAGCAAAGCCCCAGGATTTAAGTTTTGAAAAACTAAGCGAATTAATAGACAACTTTCCCAATCAAAATTCATCCAAACTTAATCCGTACCGATTAAGGAGAACACAACTTCTTTGGAATGTACCGGGTTGCTTTTTGGCGGTGATGTGTGCACTAGCTCTATCACTACGAAATGAGCAGAGGTCAGTTGGTTTTATTACCGGACTGTCTTTGTTCTATATTCTTGTGTTTTATATTATTCGTTCTTTATGCGATGCATTGGGAGAGAAAGGTATTATATCAGATTGGGTGGCAACCGGAATTCCTTTTGTTCTCGTTTTTGTAATTTCTGTAAAAATGATTTGGAAAAATAGATAGTTCCGACGACCGTAATTTAATCCACTTCTCGAAGTTGAATGCTTTCTACTATTTTACCACTAGCAAGAACATTAGTAACTGTCACGAGTTGGTCCCCAATTTCGACCCAGCTTTCCTCCTTTAATTTCTCGATTGCATTTTGGATCGTTAGTTCGGGGTCATCAGAAAAATCCATCATAAAGGGTTCAATTCCCCAAATTAAACGCAATCGTCGGTGTAGGCCATCGACATCAGTAAAGGCAAATAGAGGGGCACCATTGGGACGCAGTGCCCCCAATTTTGCGGCAAGGTCTCCACTTCGAGTGAAAACGAGAACGGCGGAATTTTTCATTTTCATCGCCAACATAGCAGCGGATCGAAGCATCTTCGCTTTCGGTCGGAATAAGCGCAGTTCATCGGTTAAACCCGGTACCAGGACAGACTCCGTTTTTGAGGCAATTCGGTTTAGGATATCTAGGCATTCAAGTGGTTGCTTACCGGTGGTAGTTTCTCCACTTAACATTAAACAGTCTGCCCCCTCATTTACAGCGTTTGCGACATCGCTAATTTCTGCTCTTGTAGGAACGGGGGATTCAATCATCGATTCGAGCAGATGGGTCGCAACAATAACGGGCGTTCCATTCGTCAAGCAGGCTCCAACTGTTTTTCTCTGAATAATGGGAAGATCCTCAAAAGGGCATTCAATTCCTAAGTCACCTCGTGCAATCATAATCGCATCTGATGCAGTAATAATTTCATCAATATTGGAAACGCCTTTTTGATCTTCTAATTTTGCAATAATGTGGGCGTCCGAACCATTATCTTGAAGGAAACGCCTAAATAAATCAATGGCATCGGCATCACGTGTAAACGAGAGTGCGAAAAAATCGTGTTTACATTCAATTCCCACTTTCGAATCTCTTTTGTCCTTTTCGGTGAGCGAGGGCAGTCCAGTTTCGATTCCGGGTAGGTTGACATGTCTACGGCTCTTTAGGATGGAATCCTGAAGTACTTTACATCTGATTCGCTTCGCGGAAGATTCGATCACTAATAAAGGAATTAGGCCATTATCTATTAAGACAGTATCCCCTGATTTTATATGATCAGCAAGTTTGTCATAATTTACTTCAATTTGCCAAATCCCCTCGTATTGTGGAGGGTCAGGTTGAGCTACGAACACTATATCTAGCAGGTCATCTTTTTTTAATTCCACTTCCTTGTGAAGGTAGCCGGTACGAATTTCAGGTCCCTTTACATCCATCATAATTGCGGGCTCACGATTCAGCCTGACTCCCACAGAACGTATTCTAGAAGATATCATACGTACCCAATCATGGTCTGCATGGGCCATGTTTAACCGGCAGACATCCACCCCTTTTAGAATCAGTTTTTCCAGCATCTCTTCGCTCTCCGTTGCCGGTCCAATCGTTGCAATCACTTTTGTTTGTCTATCTAATTTTTTCATATTGGAATTGTTTTTGCCGAACTTGGATCGACTACAAATGTGGAAAACCTAGAGCCTTGTCCCCTTAAGCCAGCAAATTTATCCTGAACTTTTTTAATGTCGTTACAATCTTTACTCAAGTGCATAAGGAAAACTTTCTCCCAGCATGATCCTTCGATAGACTCAAGCATTTCAAATGTGTTATCATTGGAAAGATGGCCATGCCTGCCCCTGATTCTTTGTTTAAGACTCCAAGGACGTTTTTGATCATCCTCAAGCATTTTGGAGCAATGATTTGCTTCCACCACTAATATTTTGGCTTGTCGTATTCTTTCTTTGACCAAGGTGGGCACATAGCCCAGATCGGTCACCCATGCGAGACTTGAATGTGGATTAAATAGGTCATCTTTTCCCCATTCAAAATAGAAGCCAACTGGATCATACGCGTCATGGGGGACACTAAATGGATGAATTTTGAATGGACCAAAGCTGAATTGCTTACCAGTCTCAAATACTTTCCAATTGGGCCTTTTTTGTAACTTGGGCTGAATTGCTTGAATAGTATCCTGATTTGCAAAAAAAGGCAGTCTTCCAAACTTTGATAATCCACGAACGCCAGCGGAGTGGTCATTATGTTCGTGTGTAAGAAAGACTGCATCTAACGCTTCTGCTGAAAGGCCTTCTTCATTTAAAAGTAATTCTAATTTTTTACCCGACATGCCCGCATCTATTAAGACTGACGCGCCCGCTGCTTGTAATAAAGCAGCATTGCCAGAACTGCTTGAACCTAAAATCTTGAAATTTACATCCACTATATGTTCGAATAAGGTTAACTATCTACAATTAGCCAACAATAAACTTAAATTATTTTTATGAACTACAAGAATGACAGAAAAATTTGATGTTGTTGATTTAAATGATCGTCCAATAAGACAATTAGCAAGAGGGCTGGTTCATCGTGATAACCTGTTTCATCGAGCCATACATGTACTGGTAAATGCGAACTCACTGAATTGGATTTTACAACAGAGATCGGGTAATAAGGATGTGGACCCATTCCTATGGACAAGCAGCTGCTCGGGTCATGTTGATGCAGGTGAAGACTATTTGAGTGCTGCTGTTCGGGAATGCGAGGAGGAGTTAGGAATCGTAGCAGATCGTAAATTATTTATTGAAGTGTTCCGGGCCAGTCCATGCCTGGAAACTGGTAATGAATTTGTTCGAGTTTATCTTTTAAAATATGAAAAAGAGATTCGATTTAATCGGAATGAAATTCTCCAAATAATTGAATATCCTACTCAGGAGATTGAAGAATTAATTAGAACACAACCTGAGACTGTGTCAGGATCGTTTTTGCACTTATTCCCCTATGTTAAGAAGGGAATTGAATTAAATAAAAGTAGTTTGCCCTGAATTTGGATCTTGGATTTCGGATAACCCGGTTATGTTCCAACCTTTTGAGGTAAGCATTCGACCTTGAGATGTGCGTTTGAGATAGCCCTCTTGGATTAAAAAAGGTTCGTGTACCTCTTCAAGAGTATGCTCTTCTTCCCCTACGGCAACTGCTACAGTTCCTAATCCTACGGGGCCACCTTTATAGTTTTCTGCGATAATGCGAAGAATTCGTTTATCCATTTCGTCTAATCCCCGGCTATCTATTTCAAGTAATTCAAGTGCTTCATTGGCAATTTCTCTCGAAATTTTACCATCGGCTCTTTGCTGAGCAAAATCTCGGGCAAAGTGAATTAGATTATTGGCGATCCTGGGAGTGCCTCTTGCCCGCCCGGCTATTTCATCGGCACCTGCTTGATTGATTTCACAATCCAGCAAATTACAACTTCTCAGTACGATTTTAGTCAAATCATCTCGATTATAATAATCCAGTCGTGTCTGAAGGGTAAACCTACTTCTCATCGGAGATGTCAGCAATCCCACTCGAGTAGTAGCACCGACAAGGGTAAACCTGGGGATATCAAGACGAACACTTCGAGCATTAGGCCCTTGGTCTATCATTATGTCTATTCGGTAGTCTTCCATAGCAGAATAAAGGTATTCTTCCACAGTTTTAGGAATCCTATGAATTTCATCAATAAAGAGAAGGTCTCCTTCTTGCAGATTGGTCAGTAAGCCTGCCAAGTCACCTGGCTTATCAATAACAGGGCCGGAGGTAACTCGAACCTCCCGATTCATTTCTCGCCCGATAATATGCGCCAGAGTCGTTTTCCCTAATCCCGGAGGACCGCACAACAGAATATGCTTTAGGGGTTCTTCGCGAGTACATGCTGCCCCCACCATAACCTCTAGGCGCTCCAATGTTTTCTTTTGCCCAGTGAAGTCAGCAAATGAGGGGGGGCGTAAAGCAGCATCTATCTCATTGGATGGCGGTATAGATTGGTCCATAAAATCTTTCCCTTTTAATTGTTCTTCATTCATTCGATTAAGATTTATTAGAAAGTAGAGAAGGACTTTGGAAGTTTTGATTCAGGAATTCTTTCCACGATACCCCCCAGAGCTTGGAGTTTTTTTTCAAAGGCATCATACCCTCGATCGAGATGATAAATTCTTTGCACCCAAGTTTCTCCTTCTGCGGCTAGTCCTGCCAAAATTAACGCTGCGCTTGCCCTTAAGTCGGAAGCCATTACTGGAGCTCCTGTTAGCTTGCTTTTACCTTTTACTACTGAGCTCGATCCCTCCATCGCAATATCTGCCCCCATTCTCATAAGTTCAGGGACATGCATGAATCGACTTGGGTAGACTCGTTCGGTAAGGATACTAATTCCTTTCGCTTTACAAGCCAGAGCACAGGACTGAGCCTGTAAATCAGTGGGGAATCCAGGGTAGGGCAGGGTAATAATTTCGAGAGAATTAAGTTCACTCTCATTTAATCCAACCCTCATTTGATTAGAGGAAAGGGCTTCGATCATTACTCCACTTTCCTGCATTACATTAATGAAGCTTCCCAGGTGTTCAGCTCTTGCATTGTTAAGAATAATTTCACCTTCAGTAATTGCAGCCGCGATTGCATAGGTTGCTGCTTCAATCCTATCTGGCATTACCTCATGAGTACAGCCATTCAATTTTGATACACCTTCAATTTCTAGAATATGCGACCCGGTTCCGTTAATTTTGGCACCCATCTTAATAAGCATTTTACACAAATCGATGATCTCTGGTTCACAAGCTGAACTCTCAATTTTGGTAATACCTGGAGCTAATACAGCTGCCATAATGGCATTAGTGGTTCCGGTGACTGTACTACCATGTCTTCCTCCTAGAAAAATTTTGCTCCCTTTTAAGTTTTGTCCGTCTACTTTTACAATCCCTTTTTCCAGTTCAATTGTAGCGCCTAGACATTCCAAAGCTTTAATATGTAGATCGATAGGTCTTTGCCCAATAACACAACCCCCAGGCATAGGAATTTCTGCCATTCTTAATCGACCGACCAAGGGACCGAGCAAGCAAATAGAGGCCCGCATCTTTCTGACTAATTCATAGGGAGCTCTATGGGCAATATTTCTAGGATTAATTTTCCATGTCGTCCGATCTATGCGTTCCACCTGTGCACCAAGCTCAGAAAGAATTTCGGCCATAAATTGAACATCACTTAAATCAGGGACATTTTTTAAAGTACTAGTCTCTGGACTAAGTAAAGTCGCAGCAAACTCTGGCAAAGCAGCATTTTTTGACCCGCTTATATTAACTGTCCCTTTGAGTGGTGGACCTCCACAAATTCTAAAAACTTCCACTTCTTAAATAAAGTGAAGGAGTGCAATTAATTGCTCAAGCATTAACCCCCAAAAAGTTTAGAAATAAAGCCACCGAGCCCCGATTTTTTTGGAACTTTTTCTTCCTTCTTATTTAATTTCGGTTCATTTCTGGTGTCGTTCCTTTTACTTTCGGAATGATTCTTATTTTTTCGTCTTCTAGGTTTCCTATTTTGAGGGTCAGAGGGATTTCTCTCATGGTTTCCTTTCCTGGGCCTGTCTTCTTTACTAGGGCGACTTTTTTCTTTGTTTTCAGAGTTTCCCTCTTGCCTTCTTGAATCTCGATTGGGATTTCTAGGTCTTTGTGGGCGGTTACGCCCTTCACGATTTTCATTAGAACCTTGATAATCTGATCTTCCTTTTCTTTGACCTTGGTTTCCACGCTCACGGATTGGCGGAGGTTTTGCATTTGAAAGGTCGTCTTGGAGCTTCTTCGAGCTTGCAGTTATTTCACCAAAAGGTTCTTTACTTTTTTGGCTTTGGGAAGAAGTTTCCAAAGGTTTCTCAGAGGAGCGGTACCATCTTGAACGAAGTCTTGATTTCATAAATATTTGGTTAAGGTAATTTAGTAAGTTGCTTCAAATAGAATTTTGAATGAGCAAGTTTTATGCATTGGAAGAGTACACTTTTTACTAGTTGATAAGTTACCCTACAATTCATTAGAAATTCGAAAAAAATTAACCTACACTAGGAAGGTAATGATGCGCCACACTAAAAAACGAAAACCACTTGCTAATTTGTTGGAGTTATCTTCTTATACGAACTCATATGGACAAACTTGAAAACATCTTCGAATTGCAAGAGCAACTAAACAGCAGGATCGGTGTAAACATGAACGAAATGAACGATGAGGATCGAGCAACATGGATCCTTAATTATGTTCGTGCGATGCAGCAAGAACTTGCCGAATTAACAGATTCTGTTCCTTGGAAGTGGTGGGCAAAATATCAGGAATTTGATAAACAAAATGCGAAAGTTGAAATAGTTGATTTATTTCATTTCCTTATTTCTTTAGCCCAAGTAATGGGAATGTCTGCTGAGGACGTGCACGAAGCATACCTGAAAAAGAATAAAGTAATCATAACCGACAAGAATCAGGTTATTCCACCAAAGATGAAGATGACTCAAGGCATATTTAAATGCCTTGTAAAAACCTATTTGCTTAGAGAAGCAAGCAAAGCTGCACAACGAGATTTTTTTCTGGCAATCTTGTTCGCATGAACAAGGGAAGTCTTTCTTGCCTTTTCTAGTGCGGAGATAAAAGCCGAAGATGCTTCTTTCGCAACTGTTGAGTCTTTGCTTTCCATAGCTGTTAAAAACTTCTTCTCTAAGGTTTTTAATCTACTTATAACCATACGGTTTTGCAGGTAGCGTGCTCGGTTTTTACGAATATTTTTTATTGCTGACTTTGTATTGGCCATGAGGATTGAGTATTCTCTTTATTTTTCAGTTCTCGTCAATTAGAAAAAGAATTCGGGAAGCTGTAAGCCAGATTCTGTTTTTAACCGAAGTTAGGTTGTCATTCATTTATCTATCAATTTGCATTGATCCTTCTTGTATGAAGGTGCGGTGTACCCGAAACCATAGAGCGGGCAACTCCGTTTCCTATTTCACCTTGCATCGAATTGGGTTTACATTGCCCACTTAGTTGCCCTCGTGGCGGTGAGCTCTTACCCCACCTTTTCACCCTTACCTTGCGAACAAGGCGGTTTACTTTCTGCTGCACTAGCCGTGAACTTATCTTAACATAAGCCCCCCCCGCTTTCACGGGGAATTCTGCCCTGCGATGTCCGGACTTTCCTCTATTTATACAAAAGTAAAAACAGCGAATGACCGCTTCCCGAAAATTAAATAAAAATATTTTGTGTGGAATCAAATCAGATGTTTTAGCGTTCGCAATAAACGATCCTACCACATTGATCGCAATGGGTAAGCTTTTGATCGACTAGAACGGATGAAACAATGTCATTTGAAACCCGTAAATTGCAACCGGTACATTTTTGTTCCTCCAAAGGAGCAATGTAGGGCGGTCGGGATACTACTTTTTTTGTACGATCATAGCCCTTTAATAGAATTTCTTCGGTATCAGATCTTGCATCTTCAAGCTCTGTGGCTAATTGCTCGGTTTCAATTTGTAATTCTTCCTGCCTTTTAATGAGTCCGAGTTTTTCGATTTCAAGCGACTCCACCTTTTCGGTGATTTTACTTTTTGCGATTTCTGCTGTTTCTTTGGCACCATCAATCTTTACGAGCACCTCAATTTGCAAATCTTCTTTGGATGACTGTTGCTCAAGCAAATTGGTAATTTCTTTTTCTAAAGCTTGATATTCTTCATTTTTTTTAACCTCTAACTGTTTGTTCTTGTTCCGGCTAATTTGGTCAGTAATGGAATTAATTTCTTTCTCAATCGAGCTGTTCTGTGCTTCTAGTGATCTTAAATCTTGAGTTGCCGCAGCAATAGTATCTTTCTCGAGTTTAATTTTAGATTCCATCTTTATGATCAAACTAGGAATGTTATTTAATTCCTGCCCCATCAAGTGACTTCTGCGATCTCGGCTATGAACTAAAAGTAATTTCTTGAAATCTGAATTGTTGGAAAGCATAGGTTGAGGGTAGAAAAATTAATAAAACAGAATAATACATGATGGATGCTTACTTGATTTCTTACAAGGTTTTAGCGATGGAAATTTTTTTCCTTCATGTTTGTATCAATACTAGTATAAGACTAGTTCTATGGTTGAATTAAATTCTAAAAAGTTAATTGATGATGCAGTTCTTTGTTTTGCTATTGGAGAGGATATTGAAGCGAAAGAAATTTTGCTCAGCGTACTCAATCACGAACCCCGTAATGTGGACGCATTACGGGCAATTTCTGAAGTTTGCTTATCCTTGCAGGAATTGAAATTGGCTGAATCATTTTGTCGGCGTGCATTAACGGTAGATCCCGACGATTTAACATCGGTTGTTAGTCTGGCTCGAATTTTAGTTAAAAATGGAGATAAGGAGGGAGCGGAAGAGGCGTCTTCGAAAGCAAGAATATTAGGGTGGAAAGAAGAACTGGCTAGTGACAGTGAATAATCGCCCTGATGGCGCAATTTTTAATGCCTTTACCAATTAACTAAATTGGTTATTTTAAGATAATCAATTTATGGATTTTACGGCATCTAAATTCCAAATGATTTTATTTTAGAACAAATAACAATACTTTATGAAAAAGCATAGCCTTGAGTTTGAGAAACCANTAATGGATCTAGAAAAGCAGTTAGANGAAATTGTTAAATCTTCTAGTGACTCAGATTTAGACTTTTCAACTGAGATAAAGGCAATTGAGAAAAAAATTGAAAATACAAAAAGAGAAGTTTATTCAGACTTAACCCCNTGGCAGAAGGTACAGCTTTCCAGGCATCCGAACCGACCTTATTCTATCGATTATATTGAACGNATATTCGAAGATTTTGAAGAATTGCATGGTGATCGATCATTTATGGATGATGCCGCAATTGTGGGTGGACCTGCCTCGCTTGATGGTCAGAAGGTGATGATTATTGCACAACAAAAAGGGCGAAATACGGAAGATAATTTAAAGAGAAATTTTGGTTGTCCAAATCCGGAGGGATACAGGAAAGCTCTCCGTCTTATGAAGATGGCAAACAAATTTAAAATGCCAATCATTTCAATTATTGATACCCCCGGAGCTTTTCCTGGGATTGGTGCAGAAGAACGTCATGTCGCGGAAGCGATCGCGGTTAACCTAAAAGAAATGGCGGCCTTCGAGGTTCCCATTATTGCAATTGTGATCGGAGAAGGCGGATCTGGTGGTGCGTTAGGTATAGCGGTTGCCAATAAAGTTTTGATTTTAGAAAATGCTTATTACTCAGTAATCTCTCCTGAGGGGTGTGCGGCTATCTTATGGAAAGATCGTGCCTTTGCTTCGAACGCTGCTGAGGCGCTTAAATTAGACGCATCACAATTACTAAAGCTTGGCATTGTAGATGAAATTATTCCTGAGCCTACTGGTGGAGCACATCGGGACTGGGATAAGACTTCGGAAATCGTCAAAAAATATTTTAAGAAGACATTGGCTCTGTTGGCTACCAAAGATTCAAAAACTTTACTTTCCGAAAGATACGATAAGTTTAGATCAATTGGTGCTTTTCAATCTTAGCAAAGCTTATTGGTTAGGGTCAGTACCTTCGGGGTTCACCCTGGTCGTTCTCATCGATTACACCAATAATATCATTGCGAAGTCTAATTCTCATTTTTTGAGTAGATTCAATTTGTTGAATTAAGTTACTGTTGTTCTGATTTAGTAAAGAAATTTGCCTGTTGTAATCTCTCTCCCGATCTTGGGTGTTTGCCAATTCGTTGTTTAGACGAAAGTTATCAGCTTCAAGGCTTTTTAAATTATTCTGTATGATCATTTCCCGACCTGCAATGCCGCTAAGTTGAGATTGTAATTCTTGTGCTTCCATTGCCAAGGCTTCATATTCTTTAGACCCCTTGTTTTGCAAGCGAGCGATATCGCCATTCAGTTGTGCGTTCCTGTCTTCAGCAGAACGTAGGTTTTCATTAAGTATTCTCTCGTTTGCAACCGCTTGACTCAGTTGTATTTCAAATTTTCGGGCTTTGTCTTTATAGAATAGAGCTTCTTCATTTAATGAACTCGACTCTTTGAGCAGCCTTCTATTTTGGGAGTCAATATCGCGAACTTTTCCAACTAATGCTTGTTCATTTGTATTCATATCTTGCAAGTCTACTCTCATCAGATCGATTGCTTGCTTCATATTTTCGTTTTCCAGTTCCAAAGTCTTTGCTTTTGCAAATAACATTTCGTTTGCATCCCTAAGTCCAATTAACTGTTCCGAAATTCTTGATTCCTCAATTCCGAGTGAAGTGAGTTCAGATCTTAGTGTAGATAATTCACCCTTCATCGCAGAATCTGAAAATCTTAGATCTTGATTTTTTCCGTTCATTTCATCGAGGTCTCTCTTTAAATCATTACTTATTGAATTAACATTTTCGATTTGTTCATTTTTTCTGGAAACTTCAAACTTCAATTCATTCGATAAATCACGTAATGTAGCAATTTCTTCTCGAAATGCTTCCGAGTTAATTTCTAGGTTTCGATTCTTATCTTTCAAAATTTCGTTTTCATTTTTGATAATACTATTTCTATCGTTGAGAAGACTCTCCACCCCGGTTAATCGAACTATTTCGTTACGGAGGTCGTTTATATCTTCCTGAAAGGTCGTTTCTTTATTTTCCAAAGACTTATTCAATTCGTCTTTACTTCTGAGCATCGCTTCAAGATCAGATAGGCGAGAACTGCGAGTTTCTTTGTCAATTTTAAGTCCCGCAAGCTTTTGGTTACTTAACGCGATTTCCTTTTCCAACCTGTCTACTTGAGCTTTCAGTTTTTGATTCCCAGCAGAAAGTGTGTTGTTTTCGGCTAATAAGTCATTGGCGCGACGTTGAATTGTAGATTTTCCTAATTCTAGATTGCGGATTTTTGAATAATTTGATTTTTCCTGCGAATCAAATGATTTTTGTGCGTTTTCTAGTCTCCTGTTTTCCGACGTCAGTTCTTTTGACCTTTGCAAAAGTTCTTGTTCATCCGCTTTAATTTCAAGAAGTTGTTTTCGTAACCTTGCGTTTGTATCGTCTAAATATTGGTTGCTTGTGTTGGTTCGTAAACCTTCCTGCTTAATTTTCGATAACTCATTTTCTAATATGGACGATTTTGCCACTGCTTCATTTAATTCCTGCCTCAATCTTTCTTCCTGTTCGATGTCTGAACTAGGAGACTGTTTTTGTTCGATAATTAATAACCTAGTTTTCTCGATTAACGCATTATGTTTCGCGACCAATTGGTTATATTGGTCAATCAAGTACTCAGGGTCGCGGAGTTGAAAGTCGGTTTGACCGAATGAGATTCCGAACGAAATTAAAAAGAAATTTGTAATTAAAAATAGGTTATGAAATTTCATATCCAAGTAAGGCTTTGAGGGTTAAAAAGTTATATCTATTTCATCATTACCACTTGAAAACAAGAAGATTTTTTTTCAATTTAGATAATAAACTATATTCGAACGGATGCCGCTCTGCTCAAGCGGTCATTGAGTGCAGAATATAATTCGTCGTTATCAGGGAAAAGTGAAGTATGAATTATTTCCTTATCTAGTTTGTCAGCCTTCCTTAAAGTGCTAAATAAATTTTTTGCGATATCCAGTGGATTCCCGGTTTGGGAAAAATACAATGAAAACGGATCTTGTTTAGACACATTAACAAACACTTGAGGGTGGGGAAGGACCATTACATGTCGAATCTTTAAATGTTTAGAGTTTAACATTACATTGATATTCGAATAAAGATACAGTGGTGTATCGGGTGCGTAGTGTTTAGTCTCTTGACCCGGTGAAGTTTTTGGAATTCCAGAATTTGAACCAGTTGCTTTACCTCCGCTAGTACAATTTACAGGAAAACCTAATACTTCCTCGATCGATGCTTGGCCTATTGGACCGGGTCTTAAAATACTGGGAACGCTTGTGGTTAAATCTAATACCGTTGATTCTATTCCCAATTCGCATGGACCACCGTCCAGTATTTCCGGACAGTCTTTCCCAAAAGATTCAACAATATCTAGGGGCCTTGTTGGGCTTAGTTTATTTGCGGGATTTGCACTGGGTGCTGCCAGGGGAATTTTAACTTTTTTAAGAACACTCCTAAATAGCGGATGGGATGGAGATCGAATTCCCACATTTGGCAAGCCTGCAGTTAATTGAAGAGGAATGCATTTTTTTTTGGGCAAGATAAAAGTCAACGGTCCAGGCCAGAAAACATTTGCTAGCAACTTACTGAATTTGTTAGTTACGCAAAGCTCACTCGCTTGCTTATGATTAAGAACATGGACAATCAGCGGATTTGTTGGTGGTCTGCCCTTAATAAGATAGACTCTCTCAATTGCGTCCACCGACAATGCGGAGCAAGCCAAACCATAAACTGTTTCAGTTGGGAGAACGCAAACATCATTCGCGAGCAAAGATGAAACGCATTTTTCTAATGACACTTGAACTGTAACTACCTGAATGTGGAGTCAGATAGATAAAAACAATGCTTACAAGGCAAGCTGCATGTGCCTTGACTTCTTTATCAACTTAGAAATTTTTCGCTGCTGCATAGGAGTTAGGCCACTATACTTGCGCGGCAAAATCTTGCCAGTGTCAGTCGTGTATCGTGATAACGATTCTTTATCGAGAAAAGTGAAATTTTCAGGGTTTCTGCTTTTTTCGTGTTTAACTTCTTCAGTACTCATTAGTTACTAAAGATCACACAAAAAGCTTTTTTGCAAGATCGTAATCCAATGATTCTGGCATTAGCTTTGTCTTGTAAACTGCTCTATTAACCTTGACACTCCATACACAATTACCCAAGTTAAGGAAAGATATGAAAGTAGTGTCCTCTATAAAAACTCTTAAAAACCGTCACCCCGACTGCAAGGTTGTTCGCCGCAAAGGCCGACTTTATGTCATCAACAAAACCAACCCTAGGTTTAAAGCTAGACAAGGTTAATTAATATGAGAAAAGGTATACATCCTACCAACCACCCAGTTTGTTTTAGTGACGTTTCTACAGGAAAAAAATTTGTTACTCGTTCGACTTTGAAATCTAAGAACACCGAAAACCTAGATGGCGTTGATCACTTTTTACATGTTCGCGATGTAACCATGGATTCTCATCCTGCCTACACTGGCGAAAAGAGATTTGTCGACACAGCAGGTAGAGTAGAGAAATTTCAAAGCAAATTTTCTAGGAAAAGATAAGTTTTTCTTGCTTACATTCACTATAAGCATTTGTTTATAGTGTGAGTTTTTCATACCGTTATCACCATTCGTTGGTGATTCTATTGTTTCTTCTATTCGTACACAGCATAGTTGCTGATAGTATCAAAATGCGTTTTATAAACGAGGGTACTTTTTGGATGGGAGATGATAAAAACCTACCTGATGAGCAACCCGCTCATCCTCTAAGTCTGTCCTCTTTTTTTGTAGACGAGAAGGAAGTTCACATTTGGCATTGGCAAAAGGTTGCGAGTTGGGCGATAGAAAATGGGTATGTTTTTTCTGATTCAACCCAACAAAGGAAAGATGGTCCATATTGGTACGAGGAGGGGAATGAACTTCTCTTTCCGATGAACATGATCAATTGGTATGATGCCGTCAAGTGGTGTAATGCAAGATCTGAGTTAGAGGGGAGAACCCCAATTTATTATCTCGATAATGATCACTCCATTATTTTTCGGGAAGGCGAGGCTGATATTACTGAATCTCAAGTGGCATGGTCTTATTCTGGCTACAGGTTACCAACAGAAGCTGAATGGGAGTACGCAGCGAGAGGAGGAGCCTACATGCTTAAATATCCATGGGGAAATACCCTGGATGGTAGTCGAGCCAATTTTTTTCGGAGTGGCGATCCCTTTGATGAAGCTTCAACTCCTGTTGGTTACTTTAATGGCAATCAATTAATAATTGATGCTGATAACAGTTTTAACGGAGAAAATGTGAAAGCATCGGATCAGGTTTCACGCTATGGACTATATGATCTAGTAGGAAATGTAAGCGAGTGGTGTTGGGATTGGTATTACGATTCATGGTATGATGAAAGTAATGCCAGAAAAAAAAATACCCGCGGACCCAGTTTTGAATTTTTAGCTCCCATAAAAGATCTCGAAAAAAAACCGATGACCCGAGTTGCCAGGGGAAGTAACTTCAGGAGTAAACCGGATGCGAATTATGGAAACGAACTGAGGATCGCATTTCGAAATACTTTTTTACCTAACAGTACGCTGAGAAGGCTTGGGCTAAGATGCGTGCGAGGCGATATTGATGATCCGTTGTGGTTAAATGCCAAGAAGGTGGATGGCTTCCCCGGGTGGTATTACATGCCGTGGTTTGGATATTATTGGCAGTCTACAAAAATATGGATTTTTCATTACAGATTGGGGTGGTTGTACCCGAAGGGAAAGGGATCCTATGATAATTGGTTGTATTTTCCCAATCACGGTTGGATGTGGACTGGAAGTTATGCATTTCCATACTTTTACTCTAATGTAGATGCTGCGTGGTATAAATATGATGCAGAAAACCCTGCTTTCGGTTGGTTTAATAATGTATTAACGGGTGAAGACAAAAGATTTGGCAGAGTATTTCCATAGACAAAAGCCCTAAACTAAAGGGATTTGAAGCACCTGATAAATTTAATTTAGAAAAAAAAACGAAATTACTTGACGGAGGGACCTCTTTCCGATGTGTTGGAAATCTTTCCCTCATTTTCCGAGGGTTTGTTCTTTGAAAGTTATTTTGTGTGATCTATATAAACGGGTCACCAGTCAATTTTTTTGAATACCGAGTCAGCAATGACTCAAGCCTGTGCATGCATTTGCACAACTCTCTTTTGGAGAGTTTGATCCTGGCTCAGAGTGAACGCTGGCGGCATGGTTAAGACATGCAAGTCGAACGAAAAGCAAATCTTCGGATTTGTGGAAAGTGGCGAACGGGTGCGTAACACGTGAGCAACCTGCCCTAAAGTGCGGAACAGCCTGTCGAAAGATGGATTAATGCCGCATGTGGCTCTTCTTCGCATGGAGAAGTAGCTAAAGCTTGTAATGGCGCTTTAGGATGGGCTCGCGGCCTATCAGCTTGTTGGTAAGGTAACGGCTTACCAAGGCTAAGACGGGTAGCTGGTCTGAGAGGATGATCAGCCACACCGGGACTGAGACACGGCCCGGACACCTACGGGTGGCAGCAGTTTCGAATCATTC
>JGI20160J14292_10001375_pt1 | contig 20333 bp, 23 predicted proteins | sample COG_10_FD_14292 | JGI IMG/M metagenome (IMG submission 14292) | reverse complement strand
ATCCCGTTGGCACAGCGAATCTTACCACTTTTTATTGTTTCGTTAAGCTTTCTATTATTTTCCTGCAAATTGTCTCTATTGTTCTCAGGGTGATTTAAATGATAGACAACAGCCCTACCGTAGACGATCTTTCTTTGCAGGCCTAAGTTATACAGTCTAGAACCCAAGTCGGAGTCTTCCCTTCCCCACCCTTCATAATCTTCGTCGAAACCGTTGACTAAAAGCAAATCCTTTTTCCATACAGCTAGATTGCAACCTAGCAGACCATACATACTGTTATTTTTTCTTACGACAGGCCTTGGTAAACGTATGGATTTTAATAATCCGCTTACTTTTCCGCTTAGAATCAATCGTCTTAATGTCGTTTTATTATTAAGCAGATTGGGTACTTCTGACTCCCGCACAAAACATCTGCGCCCCTGAATAAAACATCCTTCCTCAGCTAGTTTGAGATGATCGCTGATAAAATGTTTATGGGGAAGGCAATCGCCATCAAGGAAAACTATATATTCACTTTTACAATTCAATATCCCTTGATTTAAAATTTTTGACTTCCTGAAACCTCTGTCAATATGCCAATGATAGAATGATGGTATTTCGATGCGATTTAAGTGGTTTTCAATAATCTTTCTATTTTCGGAATTTGATCCGTCATCGGTCACATGAATTGAACTTGGAAGAACAGAACCCTCTTCGATGAGTGAAATAATTTGCTTAACTGAAGATGCGTTGTTGTAAGTACTTATAATTAAGTCTACAAAAAGTTTTTTCATTATCATATGTTTGCTATTGTAATAAAGTCATACTTTAACGATTTAAATCGTGCTGATCGTTTGGTCAAAAGCATAACTGAACATAATAGGGATGAATTACCTGTTTATGTGATAGTTCCCAAGGAAGATACTACAGCTTTTAGGGAAAGACTTGGAGATCAAAACATCAATTATCTAGAGGATGATGATATTCTGCAAATCACTATGAGGTTTTCCGGTTCAAAAAAAGTCGAATTGCCTTCTGTTACCATGCAACAGGTGGTTAAGTCAGAGTTTTGGCGTTTAGGTCTGGCTGAAAACTTTTTAATAATTGATTCTGATTCATACTTTATTAAGGATTTTGCCTTACAAGATTTCATGTTTAATGAGCATACTCCTTACACCATCATGAATGAAGGCAGGCACCAATTGGATTGGGCGGCTCGTGCAGGAAATGAAAGATTTATTCGTGATTATCACGAATTACGCCAGCGTGCATTGGCCTTATTTGACCGAAAAGGACCCCATTTTGATTTCGCACCGACACCTATGATTTGTTCCTCAAAAGTATGGAGAACAATGTATGAAAAAGTAGCGGCTCCCAAAGGAGAAAGTTTTTATGATCAAATTGTTCAATTTCCCTGTGAAACTCAATGGTATGGAGAATTCCTATTACACGATCAAACAATCCCTATTATTCCTCGCGAACCTCTCTTTAAGGTTTGGGGCTTTGAAGAACAGTGGAAAGAGGGAATGTCTTTAGGTGAAACCAATGACGTTTTGGCAAAAAACTATCTTGGCGTCATCGACCAATCATACTGGAGTAGATCATTGGATGCGTATTCGAAGTCTCAAAAAAGAAAAATCAAGTGGAAGAGGAGAATCAAAAGGTTGCTTAAGCGAAAATATCGTTAATTAGCAAAAATTATGGAACCCACCGAAAGAAAAAAATTGGTCATTTGCGGAACTGGCGAGACGGCAATTCTTGCATTTGAATATTTCACGAAAGACTCTGCTTACGACGTTTGCGCTTTTGCAGTAAGCAAAAAGCTCAAGAAATCCGAAAGTCTACGAGGTCTTCCAATTGTAGAAATTGAAGAGGTCGACCGAACTTATCCCCCTGACCAATTTAGCGCTTTTGTGGCTGTCAGCAGCACAAGGCTAAACAGGGACAGGGCCGCTTTATTTCTAGATGTGAAAAGCAAGGGTTATACCTTTGCGTCATACATTAGTTCCTGGGCATTTGTATGGGACAATGTCGAGATTGGCGAAAATTGCTTTATTTTAGAAAACAATGTACTTCAACCTTTTAGCGTGATTGGTGATAATGTAACTTTATGGAGTGGCAACCATATTGGGCACCGCACGGCCGTCGGGAATCATGTTTTCATCTCTTCTCATTGCGTGATTAGCGGATTTTGCGAAATAGGAGAATTTAGCTTTCTTGGAGTTAATTGTACTTTTGCTGACAAGGTAAAAGTTGCATCCGATAATTTCATCTCGATGGGGGCAGTGGTCTCAAAAAGCACTCAGGCAAACGGCTTGTATAAAGGGAACCCTGCTGAAAAACACAAAGTCGGAGCGAAAAGGCTTTGCAAGGTCGGATAAACTATGAAGTGGAAGAAAAAGGGTTTGATATTTTGCCCGGATGGGTCTTCGGATTGGGCAAATCATTCAGTGATGACGCCTACTCCCATAATTATAAATAACAGGTTGAGGCTTTATTGCGGCTTCAGGGACAAGGAGGGCGTAAGTCGAATAGGCTACATCGATCTTGACCCTGAGACCCCATCGATAGTTCAAAGAGTTTCTGCGCTGCCGGTTCTCGGCATTGGCGACGATGGTGCTTTTGATGATAATGGAATCATCCTTGGTGATTTAACTTGGGTAGGGAATGAGCTGAGGATGTATTATGTGGGATTTCAAAAAGTGAGCAAAGTTAAGTTTCTTGCTTACAGTGGACTGGCAATAAGTAAGGACGGAGGAGAATCATTCGTTAGATTCCGTCGAACTCCCATTCTTGATAGAACTGAAAATGCGCTGTACATTCGAGCCGTTCACACGGTTTTACAATCAAGGGGTAAATTTCATTTTTGGTATTCGGTGGGTAACGGTTGGGAAACAATCAATGGGGTTCCCTACCCGAAGTACGACATCCGCTACACGGATTCTCATGACGGTATTAATTTTCATGACCCAGTTGGCGTGCATTGCCTAGGCGTGCAATCAGGCGAGTATAGAATCGGGAGGCCGAGAGTTAGAGAAATCGATAATGGTTTCGAGATGAGGTTTACCTACGATACCAAAGACAAGAAATATGGCACTGGCTACGCAGTTTCTGTAGATGGAGTCAATTGGGAGCGGAAGGATGAGTTGACGGGAATTTCAACTTCTGAATCCGGTTGGGACTCCGACATGATCTGTTACCCGGCTATTATCAAGGTCAAGAAAAGGGAGTTTATGTTTTATAGTGGCAATGGCATGGGAAAAACCGGTGTTGGTTATGCCGAACTTGTTAGATAATGATGGTTTCAAGAAGATATGACCAAACGGACAAGCAGGCGTGGGATCATCTTGTCGGGAATTCGAAAAACGGAATCTTTTTGTTCTACAGAGATTACATGGATTATCATAAATTCAGATTTAAAGATCACTCTTTGATGTTCTTTCGAAATAATAAACTGATTGCTTTGTTGCCCGCTTCTGAGGCGATAGACGGTCTTTGCAGTCATGGGGGTTTGACTTTTGGTGGATTGCTTTACGGTTCCAAACTTGGCATTTCCGATGTGCAGGAAGTGTTCGACTCTCTTGTTCAATACATGAGGAGTGCCGGTTTTTTGAAACTGATCTACAAGTCGATCCCATTCCTTTTTAGTGCAATTCCTTCTCAAGAGGACATTTTTGTTTTGCACAAAAACAAAGCGAATCTAGAGCGTAGAGAATTATCCACTGCTCTTTCCTTTAACAATCGGATCCGGTTTTCCAAAGGAAAGCGTGAGGGCGTTAAGAAGGCCGCCAGGAAGCAACTCACCTTCGAGGAATCAAATGATTATGCCTCTTTTTTTGCAATGGGAGAAAAGATCATGAAAGACAGGCATGATCTCATTCCCGTCCATAATGCCAGCGAGATGAAACTCCTTAAGGATTCGTTTTCAGATGAGATTAAAATGTTTGTCGCTCGATCGAATGGCGAAATTCTTGCTGGCACAATCGTTTATGATTATGGGAATGCGATACATACTCAATATATGTATAATAGTAACGAAGGGTTTGAATGTGGAGCGCTTGATTTTGTAATCGAAAACCTTATTGCCTGCTATGAAGCAACCAAGGATTATTTAAGCTTTGGAATATCAACGGAAGAAGGTGGTGCGATATTGAATCTTGGTTTACAAAGGCAAAAAGAAATGTTTGGCGGCAGATCAGTCGTTCACGACACTTATGAACTTACATTAAGATGATAGAGAATTGCAGGAAAATAAGTTTTCCGAAAATCACCGACAAGAGGGGAAATTTGACTTTCATTGAAGGCATTCGGCATATCCCCTTTGAAATCAGAAGAATTTATTATTTATATGACGTACCTGGTGGAGAAACTCGAGCCGGGCATGCCCACAAAAACTTGCACCAAGTTTTTATTTCGATGTCAGGTAGCTTCGACCTTCATTTGGATGATGGTTCGCTCAAGAAAACTTTTCATTTGAATCGATCTTATTACGGAGTTTATGTTTGCCCTATGATTTGGCGTGACCTTGATAATTTTTCCACTGGTTCAACATGCATGGTTCTTGCATCAGAAGAGTTCGACGAAGATGATTATATTAGGAAGCATGATGACTTTGTCAGTTTGTATAAGGACAGCCTATGAGGGTCCCGTTTTTAAATCTCAAGAGGCTCAATTTAAGCTACAGGAGTCATTTCGAGGCAAAGTTTAAGGATGTATTGGAAAGCGGGGCTTTTCTTTTGGGCAAAAACGTATTGGACTTTGAGAGGAATTTTGCTCGCTATTGTGAAACAGAATATTGTTCAACCGTTGGAAGTGGTCTAGACGCTATCGAGTTCATACTCAGAGGTTATGATATTGGCGTTGGAGATGATGTCCTTGTGTCCTCCCATACATTTATTGCCACTTGGCTATCAATTGTGAATGTTGGTGCGAAACCTGTTCCGATCGAGCCAAGACCAGGAGAATTCAACCTAGACCCCGCTCAACTCGAATCAAAAATAAATGAAAATACAAAAGCTATTTTAGTTGCTCATATGTATGGTGAACCTTGCGAAATAGAGAAAATAGTTCTGATTGCTCGAAGGCATAAAATTAAGTTGATTGAAGACGCAGCACAAGCTCATGGAGCGATTTACAAGGGGAAAAAAGTTGGATCTATTGGAGATGCATCTGCTTTCAGCTTTTATCCCGGTAAAAATTTAGGTGCCCTAGGAGATGGGGGAGCTGTAACAAGCAATGATGAGAAACTGATTCGACGCGTTGAATTGCTTAGGAATTACGGGTCAGTAAAAAAATACGTGCATGAGTCCTTGGGGCGGAATTCTCGAATGGATGAAATCCAAGCTTCATTTTTAATCGAGAAACTTCATGACTTGGATGAAAAAAACTCAAAAAGAATTGAATTGGCGAAATTCTATTTGGAAAGCATAAAAAATAAACATATACACCTCCCTGATACGCAAAACCACGACAAACAAGTTTGGCACTTGTTTGTCGTCAGGACTAGTCAAAGAGATCAATTGAAAAGATATCTCGCTGATTGCGGCATCGACACGATTATTCACTACCCGATACCAATTCACAAGCAGGCTCCTTTCATCGAGCAATACAAGGACTACAAGTTGCCTGTAACTGAGGAAATCGCCGAGACTGCATTAAGCATCCCGATGGATCCATTATTAAGTTCAAATGAAGCCGAGCACGTGGTTAATGCAATGAATTCATGGGAGCCGAATGATGATCATAAAAATCCCTAGGCGAGCTTCTCGAGGATGCTTTTAAAACGCTCACGGAGTCTGAGCTTGAACTTTTTGAACGAAATCCTCCTCAACCTTCTGTTGATAAACTTCAGGTCATCCTGACGGAAGCAGTGTTTGTATTTTCGATAAACTTTCTCTTCGTAAGATAGACCGTCAGTCAGGCTGTTCTCTCTGTTAATTGTGTTCGATTTATGTAATCTGTAAACTCCAACAGGATGATCGAGGAATGCCAATTCATTGTTTACTGCTAAATTCAAACAGAAATCCCAGTCTTCAACCAATAGACTTGAATCAAAATTTCCCAACGAAGAAAGGATTGAGCGATGGAAAAGCATTGCCGGGCCAGCAATGGAAAAACTCCTAAGAATTTGTGATGGGAGGTGATGGTTCGATTGGAGTAGCTTTTTATCTCCATCATAAAGCCCGGATATCGAGCTTTCATGGAGATATTCGTCATTCTCATCAATAACCATGCAGTCTCCGAAGACAGCCTTTTTGTTGACCTTGTTGAGCATCTCGACCCGAAGACTTAAGCTCCCCGGGAGCAAATAATCATCGCTTGAAGAGAGTGCAATGTAGTCTCCTCTCGCCATGTCCAATAGTCTATTTAGAGTTTTAGCTGTTCCGACGTTTTCTTGAGCTTTGAAAATAATTTTCATAGAAGTTTCATTGTTGCGAACCCATGCCTCTATTTTCTCTTTTGTGGCATCATTTGAGCCATCGTCGATCACGACAATTTCTTTATTAGGGTAATCTTGCTCCGCAACACTATCAAGCGACCTTTGGATGTATGGTTCATGGTTGAAGGCGGGGATGACGACTGATACTAAAGCGAAGCCTTTTTTTTTCTTGAGTTGCATTTTTGTGGCAAAGTTTTCTATTCCTTCAAAATAGTCCATGATTTGATCTCGTGCATCAGTCCTGTTAGAAAACTTTTGGGTTTATACTCTGCCGTGAGTCCAAATCTGCGCGAAAATAAAAAATCCAAAATTGGACCGGGACTCCCTTGGCCTTCTTTCAATTGTTTTTTGTAGAATCTAATCCTGTCCAGGTTTTCAATTCTTACTTTCCTTGACTTGACTCCCTTGTGATGCTTTTTGAATCTTTTTTTGTTTTTAAGGATCGTTGATTTAATGAAGACATTGGCGAAACTGCCCTCCCCTTTGTGATAAACGAATACCCTTTCGGTACAATGAAGTTTCATGCCTGCTTTTCGTGCCCTGAAGCAAAAGTCCGTATCTTCATAATAGCCCATTTCATAACCTTCATCCAATCCGTTCAACAGGGAGTAAATGTCGCGCTTGATTGCTATACAAAAGAAAGAAAGGCAGTCAGTCTCAAATGGTTCCAGTGAAACATCAGAATTATTTATGAATTCTCCTTCATTTAATATTTGTTGAACATCGCTCGTAAATATTTTGATTTTTTGAACTCCTGAAACTTGGTTGGAGATTGGGCCAATGACAGTTGCTTCAACCTGCGACATCTCATCGATTAGTCTATCAAGCACAGGAAATGTTGTAATGGTATCGCTATTCAAGAAGATTACGACTTCTCCTGAAGTATATGTAAATGCTTGATTATTTCCCCCCGCAAAGCCCAAGTTCTCGTGGTTGCAGATTACCTTTAATCGCTCGTCTGTTTCTGTGAGTAACTTGATTTGCCTTAGGGTTTCTGCTGTAGAACCATTATCAAATAAGATTACCTCTGCTTCATACTTACTTTGGGATGGTAGCAGGTAATTAAGTAACTGCCCTGTTGTTTCAGGAAAGTTTTCGTAGCTTATGATTATGATGCTATATTTCACAACGCTTTGTTTATTTAGAATTGTGGATTTTTTTGGCTGTTGCAATAAAAGCTGCTTCATAGCCTTTGTAGCCCCAATGAATGTCATTTGGTAGATAAACGTCTGTGACATTTCGATCGATCATATTACGTAGTTCAGACAGGGTATCAATCCAATGTATTTTGTCATTGCCGGGCATCATATCAATTGCAGCTTTATACTTGCCTCCTTCATTCATTAATAAGTAATCGTAGGCAGTTCTCTTATCTGGAGCAATCATTGCCAAGAAAAGAGTTTTGCCGTTTTGTTGAATAAGACCTTGAGCTAAAGCAAACCTTTTTTCAATTATACTCCATTCCTGCAACGAAATTGAATTCTTTAAGTTGTCGAGATGGTAGAATAATATAGATTCTTTGTTGCTATTACTAAACAGAGTCTTTTTGTTTTCGACGAATTTAGGTAAAGCCTTGACCCGACTCCCGAATCGTTGCTTCAAGTAAGTTTTTATATAGTGCAAGGCAGTATCCATTGAAAGTGAGCTATTCAAATTTCGCTTGAAGGCTTCCATGTATTTCGAATACGCTACTTCTTTGAACTGCATCTTAGGTGTTAAGCGATTAATGTTTTTCCTCCCTACACTGATTAAAGAGATGTCGTGAAGTGCGGTTTGAATGCCATGCTCGACTACTTCAAAAATAAATATTCTGGGTGGGGTTTCATGAAACTGTTTACTTTTAAGTAGCTCACTAATTGATACAGCTCTACGATGAAATGTGATTATTGATAAATTGGAACTGAGTGCTAAATAGTTTTGCCAGCTTTGCTCTTTGTTTACCGAGAAAGAGTCTCCAATCGTAACGATATCGTAATACTTATTATAATCTTTAATGCTCTCCCCGACCTCATAGTGGGTCTGAATGAAGCGTTTCTGGGGTTGGTTCCAGCCATATTCATTCTCACGGTAGCCCCCAATCCTGGTGAGGTCGCCAGAGAATGGCTCGAGCCAAAAGACGAAAAATGAAAGAGGTAATGCAATCACAATAAAGCTTAAAATGATTATTCGGTTGTAAAATCTTGCCATCATGACTTCTTTAAAATTGGTAATACAGGAATTCGGATAAGCCTGACATATTGAGCAAGCACCCAATAAATAGGAGGATAATAATAACCAACCAAAGTTTTGTGGGTTTCCAAGCGAGTCTTGTTAATGGTGCGATGTGAATAGGACTGAATTTCTTTGAGTTGATGATTTGAATGCTATTGGGAGCAAGAAAAGCAATCAGTCCGGAAAATATAATCCAGGCAATCGGTGTTTTATGAAATTCACCGGCGTACCCAACTTGCTCTAGGTGAACAGCATGACGCATTTCAATGGGCAGGATAAGGCCATCAGCGCAAGACATAGTCGATAACATTAAAAGGGCCGCATCAAAACTTTCGGCCCGAAACAATACCCAGCACAAACTAACAAAAATAAATGTAATAAAACCTCCCAACAACTTAGGCATCGCAATTAATCCCAACTTAGAGAGCAGGTGATTTATCGATAGTCCAATGCCGTGCAAGATGCCCCACACAACGAAAGTCCAATTTGCACCATGCCATAAACCTCCAATGGCCATGGTGATGAGGAGATTAGCAAGTTCTCTAGACTTACCCTTTCGATTGCCACCCAATGGAATATACAAGTATTCTTTCAAGAAGCGTGATAGCGTGATGTGCCATCGTCGCCAAAAATCAATCAAGCTAGTTGCTTTGTAAGGAGATAAAAAATTAGCGGGAAGAAATATTCCAAACATGGCAGCGACGCCTAGTGCCATGTCTGAGTATCCAGAAAAATCAAAATATAGCTGGAAAGTATAAGCAAAGCAGGCGATCCATGCTTCAAAAACATTAAAGAGAACCCCGTTGGCAGCATGATCAAATATTTGGGAGGCATGAGGAGCTAGATTGTCAGCTAGGATTACTTTTTTTGATAATCCGATAACGAAAAGAGTCGCTCCAATAGCAAAGTTGAGATCTGTGTCTTGAGCTTTGTTTTGAAACTGGGGCATCATCTCCTTGTGATGTACTATCGGTCCGGCGATTAGCTGAGGGAAGAAGGTAACAAACAGAACATATTCCCTAAAGCCATACTTAGATTCTCCCTCTTTTGTTACATCGCAGAGGTAGGCAATCTGTTGAAATGTAAAAAAGGAAATTCCGATCGGCAGCAAAATTGAGCCGAGATTGTAAGTCTGATCAAAAATACTGTTGATGTTGGAAACTAAAAAACCTGCATATTTGAAATAGCCTAGAAGGAAAAGATTTACGGAAATACCAACCAAAAGCTGAAGTTTTTTACGGTCTGACTTTGCAATAATTTTGGCATGATAAAAATTGAAGAATATGGAGGCTAAAAGAAGAACAAGGTAGGGTGGGTTCCACCAAGCGTAGTAGAGAAAAGAAGCAATACACAAGATACCTACCGATGATTTGTAACCCAATCGTTTACCTGTGATGCGAAAAAGTAAAAGGGTTACAGGCAAAAACAAAAAGATAAAGATATAGCTATTGAAAATCATATCTAGGAACAGGAGAACTGGATAATTCGCTCGGTAGCATCTTCGGCAGAGAAAGGCTTGGTGAACTCACAGTCAAAACACTTGGATCCAGTCCATTTTGAAACGGCTTCCAATATGGCACCTTTGATATCATTTTGTTCATCCTTTTGGACGATGAGATGCTCTCTCTCATCAAGTAATTCCCTGAATTCATCTGGATAAGGTGAGATGGCTATAATGGGCCTTTTTGCCCAAATATATTCATATGTTTTGGAGGGAATGTAGAGGCGACATATTTCACCTGTTCCATGAATTAGAATTAAAAAATCTGCTTTTCGCATCTCGTCCAGTACACGCTGCCTGCCTGATTTACCAGAGGATGGGTCCTGCTCCAATCTGCCATGGTTTTCAAAGATACCACTTGGCAGATTTTGAGATGCTAATTGAGTTTGCTCATCGAGTTTCCCTCCATAGGTGTGCACTTCAATAATTTCTGCCAAATCAGGGCTAGTCTTTAAAGTTGATTTTAAAGCAACGAGAAAGTCCGAAAGAGATCTTTCATTGCTTAATCCACCGAAGTAACAGAATCTGAGTTGTTTGCCCTTGTCATAAGACACTTCGGAAAAATCAGGAGGGGTCATCCCAGGACGAACCAAATAGCCAACTTCCATAAGTCTGCTATGGCGAGAGCGTGCTTCATTCAATGCACCTTGCGTATACCATATGACGGCTTTTGCATGGAATGAAATAACCTTTTCCACCCAAGCATTCCACTTGTATGCAACTTTACTCCTTCTCCATTCTGTTGATATGATTGGATCAAAACACTCCGCTATGAAGGGAACTTCTGAATGCCTTGATGTGAGGTGTGCAGCAAGAAAGGCAGAACTTGCTCCTCCCAATACATAGATGCACTCAAATTTGTGAATTTTTGCGAGTTGCTTTCCCTTGAGGTATGAAGAAATAAACCAGGACCATTGGCTATCCAAAGGTAAGACTATTTTCTCTAAAAGATAAGCAGGTAAAACTAGTAAGCTTAATAAGCCCAGAATTGTTTCACCGAGAAACTTTGATTTTACTCTTTTTCTGATAAAGTGGCGCAATTCAAACTTAAGACCCGAGGGTGCTGGTGAAAATACTTGATGGTGCTCATAATTTAAGTCTCTGCAGCCAGATGCAGCACTTAAAAGAATCGGCTCAATGCCTCTTTTTCTTAGATAAGGAAGTTTGTCACTGACATGGTGACTGGCCGCCTGCCCATCCATATTCATACAATGAGCAATTACGAGCCATTTTACATTCGCCTTATCCTGCATGACTTAATGACTCATAGCAGGAAAAATAATCTTGGGCTACATCAGGCCAGAATTTTGCTTTAGTCTGTGGTACAATATCACCATATGGCTGCAGGATAATTTTCTTAAGAACATCACACCACAAACCAAAAGGATCTTGATAATTCAATATATTACTGGAAGTTAAAAGTTCAGATGCACCCGTTTCCTTAGAGCATAGTACTGAGATGCCTATTGATAGTGCTTCTGCAATAACCATTCCGTATGCTTCTCTTTGGGCAGGGTGGAGAAGAATATCTATCTTTTCGTAAAAATCTTCTTTTCTGACCACATGGCCAAGAAGATCAACAAACTTAAGTTCATCTTCTGAAATCCCGATCGGTTCATTAGTTGGAAAGCCAGCAAGGCATAGTCTTGCAAGTGGCATTTCTTTACGCAGTTCTCTCCAAATCTCGATCACTTTGGGTAGCCCTTTCCTCTTCCATTCCTTTCCCATGAATCCAATCACCGGAACTTCTGAAACGTATTCCTTTTTAATCATATTTAAATCAGAAACTCCAGGAGGAATTGGATGAACCAGCTTGTGTCTTGCACTTGAGTATTTTTCGGCAATCTGATTGGTGATTAGTTCAGATACAGGAACAATTTTCTGAACACTAGCACAATTCAACTCACGATGTTCGATGTGTTCGTTACAATAATTTCTGAAACTTGGAAAATTCTGTTTCGGAGGGAAATTATAGAGGGTTGAGTGAATTGTAGTAACATGATGGCAATCGATTCGCTCATGGCTATGAATTATTATATCTTTATCCGCATTTTTCACCACCCAACTTCTTACTTTCTTAGCAAAAAGTAGATGAGATAGCCATCTAGGTTTTTTAAGTGATTTGCCTAATTGAACGATTTCTATTGTGCCATCTTCGGCTTCGTCAATCATTTCCTCGCAGACCACATACACTTTTACTCCAATTCGAGAAAGCTCGCAGGTAATTCTGTAAGCATATTCTTCCATCCCGCCGCACAAGCCAAACCTTTTTACGACTTGAACTACCTCCAACTAATTCGCCTCCTCATTAAATTTTGATAACCTTAAGTTTTCCTTGTATTTTGTATATCGGTAAAATGTTCCTTCCATATTACTGAATGCAATTACAAAGCCTGGCCATCCATCGAGAATGCCTAGTCTTAGAATATAAATTCGAATAAATGTCCAAATGCTTCGCAGGATAATATTTAAATAAGAGGGACATTTCTTTTTTTTATCGACTAACTTGTCCGCTCCAAGTTCTGAATAGCGATCCATCTTTTGCATGATCTCTGAAATGTTTAAAAATGGGATTTGCCAAATAGGATTTTGAAGATGTCCGACGGAACCATTTACAATATAATCTTCATGAACAAGATCCTTTGCTTCATAAGTCATTTTTCCTCTTCTAAATAATTGGGGTTGTCGGTAATTTGGGTACCAACCGCAAAATCGTATCTTCTTCCCCATGAAGATGTTTCTCCGAGGAATAAAATAAATATCTTTTGAATTTTCATTTTTGATCGTTGAAAGAATTTCTTCTTTTGCTTCCGGCGTGCACCTTTCATCGGAATCAATTGAGAATATCCAATCATGCGAAGTGTTCTCAATCCCAACCATCCGCAACTTCCCAAACCCTTCAAACTTAACCTGGACCACCTTAGCTCCTAATTGCTCTGAGATTTCAACTGTTTTATCAGTACTAAAGGAATCAATCACAATAATTTCATCGGCCCAAATTATGCTTTTTATCGTATCGGCTATTTTTGCCTCTTCATTATACGCTAATAAATATGCTGATAATTTTGCACCCATGATGAGTTATAATTGGGTAAAAGTTTTGATAGTTTTCATCCTGAATGCCTCCCTCGTCTTCTTAATCCAACTGCTTAAATAAATCTTTCGAAATAAGTTTAATTTCGTAGTAAAAGATACAGATGGAATTTTAGTTTTTTTACCATACCAGTTATTAAAACCTGTTCTTCTGAAAATTTGGTATCCATGTTTTTTTAAGTATAGATGCTTCGAAAGAAAAACCATTCTGTCCTCAATAATAATTAATTTTGGCGAATATTTCCATAAGTCAAATCCTTTTAGGACATCTAGCTCAGTGCCTTCAACATCGATTGACAAGAAATCGACTTCACTGATATTTTCACTTTTAAGTATTGAATTTAAAGTAACTGCCTCAACTTCTACATCTCTGGTTTCGTAAAGGAGTGAATGGTCGACATTTACTTCTAGGCATGCATGACCAGTAATTTCATGATCGCCAGAAACAGGAATTTTCAAAGTGGTAATTCCTACCTTTTCTTTTGTTGTACACGCAACTTGAAATGCTGTTGCCCCAGTTCTTACTTTTTTAAGCTTATCAAATAAATAATCTATTGGTTCTATGAGGATGCCGGTCCAATTATGATTCTTTTCAAGATGAAAAGTTTGTGAAAAGACCAGGTCGGGTTCATTTGCACCAACCTCGATAAAGAACCCAGACTTTTTTCCCTTGAAGAAATCACAAATAAGTCCTTTCTCAACTATTTCCGCTTTTTCAATGTTGGATTCCATAATATTACTCTTTAAGACAGGTTAGAATTTATATGCTCGAGGATAATCATGAAGATATAATTGCGAAGGCAATGCGCGGAAAAAGCATCGGTAAGTCTATGCTCGCTGATGCAATTGGTGTCGGCAAAACGGACATAGAAAAGGTGCTAAGTGGTGAAGTTTTAGAAGATGTCATCGCTAGAATTGGCCCGCACTTGAATCTTGATGTTGAAAAGCTTTTGATTGCTGCCAATAAGCATTGGTCTCCGAGAACGGCAGAAACGATTGGCGTAATGAAGTTTGAGTCCGATTTTGGGGAGATGTCGGTAAATTCGTATGTCGTATTTGATCAGGACTCAAAGAAGGCATGGATTTTTGATACGGGTACAGATTGTAATTCACTGATTTCATTCATTGAAGAAGATGGCTTAAAGGTCGATTCTATTTTATTAACACATACCCACAGAGACCATATTTATTGCCTAGAACAGCTAAAAAGTCACTTTCCTGGAGTCGATATTTTTGTACATAAGAGTGAACAGTTAGTAGGGACAATTCCAATAGAAGAGAATTTCGAACTCCGAATGGGTGCGATTAAGTTAAATGCTCTCCATACCCACGGACACTCAGTTGGTGGCTTAACTTATCTAATCGATGGACTACCCTGCCCTGTTGCTATTGTAGGCGATGCTTTGTTTGCAGGATCTATGGGTGGAGGGATGGTCTCATATGCAGACGCCCTCAAAACAAATCGAGAGAAGATTATGACCTTGCCTAATAATTGCGTACTATGCCCTGGGCATGGTCCAATGACGACGGTTGGGGAGGAAAAAAAATACAATCCGTTTTTTCCTGAATTCCAGGGAAACTAACGTGCCTGTAGGCGAAAATCTTCCAGGCTATTTTTCCGGCAAAGGTCCACGACTTGGGTTACATGTCTAAGGGGTACATTTTCATCTGCTACTACTAAGATCACCGGTTTTTGGGGAAGTAATGCTGTTGCCTTAAATACTTGGGCCAGTTTTTCGAAGTCGACTTTTTTTGAATTGATAAAGAAATCTCCTTCTTGAGAAATGGAAACGATTAGTTCGTTGCTCATCAAGTTGGACCCTGCAGTATCAATCTTGGGTAATTTGATATTTAAGGCCCGTAGGTCGCGAAATTGCATGGTGACGAGAAAAAAAATGATAAGCACCATGAGCACATCGATAAGGGGAACCACATCAATTCTTGGCTTCTTACGCGATTTTGATCGAATTAACATTAATTCAATGTCGTCGGATTCTTATTGGTGGCGGTTGCATCAATAAGTCGAGCGGTAAGCCAATCAATAGATGCCGATCTTTTTTCAACAATGCGAATGAGGTATGCATGTCCGATCAATGCAGGAATTGCGATGGCCAATCCGATAATTGTAGTAAGAAGTGCTAGCGCAATACCCTCAGAAAAGACTTCGGCTCCTCCTGCTAGTCCAGATGTGGGCATACTGGAGAAAACTTGTACTAATCCAGTGGCAGTGCCTAGTAACCCAATCAGGGGAGCACCTGCCACTACAATTTCAAGAAGAAACAGGCCCTTCTCCATTGCAGCAACTTCCAGTCTGGAGTAGGAGAGTAATGCTTCTTGAGATGGCTTTTCCTGCGTGGCAATAAGAGAAATTCTTTCAGCTGCAGATCTCCTCCCCCAGTTCTTATTTGGGAATTCTCCAGATCTGAGTGCTTTCTCGACTTTTCTGGGAAATGTTAGACCAGGCCGGAGCGAATAACATCGTTCAGCAATTACAAAAACAGTGATTAATAGGCAAATACTAAGCGGGTAAATGAATACTCCAGTTTGTTTGTAAGTTAAGGGAGGCTGAAGTGTTAGAAATTTCTGTATGAAACGATCTTCCTGGGCACCCTTTACCAACAAGACTAAGTTTTCATTATAAAATGCCTTAAGTGATGAATTAGCATCTAATTTGATATCACTTGCAACTAAACCAGACTCGCACACCAAGAGAAGCGATACCTTTTCTTCGATTAAGTACGAATTCGATTCTTTCGCAGTAACAGCGTACTGAGAAAGGGATGGATTATTCTCAATTGGTATCGAACGAAATTGAATATCGTCTTCGGATAATGTACTGAGAAAGTCCGTCTGATCGAAAATTTGATCGGTATCAAGGAAGCAACTTGTCTGCAATAATGTGACCGAAAGAAGAACAAGCCGCTTGATCATATCGTTGATCATTACCGGTTTGCCATTATGAGTAGGCCAAGCGGTTATGAATTGCTTCAACGCTTTCATTCGCTCCCAATAATTCATCAATTGGGTCCCATGTTCCATTGAGGAGAGATTCTCGTGCGCCTTGTCGTAACTCACAGGGAATCGATGAACCATCGAAACGTATTTTCAAGTTTTGTACATCCACAATGACATCAGCACTTGGATTTTCCTGGATGAATGAAGCAAGCTTGGCTCTCTCGGAATCCGGGAGGGAGATGCAAGGCATACCAAGATTGATTGAATTCCCAAAGAATATCTCGGCGAAATTCCCTGCAATTACAGCTCGAAAACCGGCTCGATAAAGAGATTGCGGAGCGTGTTCTCTTGAACTTCCACAGCCAAAATTTGAACCAGAAAGCATGATCGAAGCATTGATAAATCGAGGATCATTAAGGGGATGTTCTTTCTTGGATCCATCCTCTTTAAACTTCATGTCATAGAAGAGGTACTCTCCTAGTCCATCAAAGGTTACACACTTCATGAATCGAGCAGGAATAATCCGGTCGGTATCGATATCATCACCGGGAACATAAATCGCTTGTCCTGAAACTTGAGAAATTTTTTCGAGTGGCATAATAAAATAGAATTAAGATGAAAACACTTCGCGACTATCCGAAACCACGCCAGTAATCGCGGCTGCGGCAACCATTATCGGACTCATCAGCATTGTCCTGCCCGTTGGGCTCCCCTGTCTGCCTTTAAAGTTACGGTTACTGGAACTGGCACATAGTTGATCGCCAATTAACTTGTCCGGATTCATTGCCAAGCACATTGAACAACCTGCAAACCTCCATTCAAATCCAGCCTCTCGAAATATTTTATCCAAGCCTTTTGCCTCGGCCAATTTACTCACCACTTGAGAACCGGGAACTACAATTGCTTTCACACCTTCCCTCACCTTGTGACCGCCCAGTTGCCTCGCCACTTCCTCCAAGTCTGAAATTCGCCCATTGGTACAGGAGCCAATGAATGCAACATCTATCGGAGTTCCTTTAATGGGTGCCCCGGGAGTTATTTTCATATACTCAATCGCTTCATCTATGCTCGCTTTTTCTTTTTCCCCCATACCGGTTGAATCCGGTATCGTTTCGTCTATGCCGATTGCCTGGCTCGGATTAATGCCCCAGGTCACCGTGGGACCAATCTCAGAGGCATCGATCTTTACTAAATCGTCATATTGGCAGCCCTCATCAGACGCAAAGGAAGCCCACTCGGATGTAGCTTTATCCCAATCTTCATCTTGGGGAGAGTATGGACGTCCCTTTAGGTAATCAAAGGTTTTTGCATCTGGATTAACATACCCAACCCTTGCTCCTCCCTCTATTGACATGTTACAGGCAGTCATTCGTTCTTCCATGCTAAAAGAATCAAATACTTCACCGGCATATTCATAGGCAAATCCAGTTCCCCCATTTACGCCCAGCAATTTGATGATGTGTAAAATTACATCCTTGGCATAAATCCCTGGATTTAAACTTCCATTTACTTCAATTCGACGAACCTTTAATTTACCCAATGCCATCGTTTGTGTGGCCAACAGGTCGCGGACTTGACTGGTTCCAATCCCAAATGCAATTGCGCCAAATGCACCATGAGTAGAGGTATGTGAGTCTCCACAGGCAATCGTCATGCCGGGCTGGGTAAGTCCCTGTTCAGGACCCACCACATGAACGATGCCCTGTTTTCCAGTATCAACATCGAAAAAAGTAACATCAAAGTCCTGACAATTCTTCCTAAGTTCCTTAATCATCGCATCTGCTAACGGGTCGGAATAAGGTTCCTGGGTTTCATTGGTGGGGACGATATGATCGACCGTGGCAAAGGTCCGCTCGGGATAACGAACGGGCAGTGATTTCTCCCGTAGCATACCAAATGCCTGTGGACTGGTCACTTCATGAATTAAATGCCTACCAACGAATAATTGGGTTTGGCCATTTTGCAACTGTCCGACCGCGTGAGCATCCCAGACTTTTTCAAATAAATTTCGCTTCATCATAGAAATGCCCAAACCATAACGAAATCAGAACCTCGGGCAAGTTCAATGCCATGCGAATTACAAAAACTTTCGGTAAAACGAGTTACTCTTCAAGAGGATTTATCTTAGAACCGCTGTTTAGATATGCCTTTTTGAGGAGGCTTTCAATTGGTTTGCGCGATAGAGATTCTGCGTTTTCTTGTTTTGCAGATTGGTAATCCATTAGTTTTTTGAGTGATTGCCCATTTCTTTTTTGCAACTCAATCACCTGGTCAATTAATTCATTTGCTTCATTATTACTGCGTGGATCAAATCCTATGCTATCCCTTGCCTCTAAAAGCAAAGCTAAACTCTCTTCCTTCTTTGCCAAGATCGACTCAATAGTATCTAAATGCTTCGCCGCAATTGCTTGAGTCTCGGCATGCAACAGATTTTGGTGGGTCTCAAGTGTGCTGAGGAAAAACTCAAATAACTGAGAATTATCGCTCGAAGTCGACATTTCCTCGAGGTCTATGCTTTTAGTGAGAGTGAACCGGGTTGTTGATCACCAGATATTTGATTTTCTGGGTTTTGAGCCAACATTTCAGACCACGCATCTCTCAATTCAGTAATTACTTTTTCTGCTTCGTCAATGGTATCAGGTTCTTTCTTCAAGTTAGCCTGTTGAAGTTGATGCATTACATAGTCGTAAAGACGATAAAGTGTACCGGGGAGTTCCCCAGGAACTGACATATCTAAGGAAGATTGCAATTCAGTAACGATATTTTGGGCACGAATGAGATTGTTGTTCACATCTTCATTGCGTTTAGTGAATTCCTCCTCCTCGAATGCACGCTTTGCAGCAGTAGTAAATCGTAAGCAACCATCAAAGAGCATTAGGACCAATTTCCCAGGACTTGCTGTTTGTACCGATTGTGCCTTGTAGGACTTTGCGATTTTATCGTATTGCATAATCAGGGCAGGAAAACTTAACCAGCAAAATCCTCAGTGGAAAAAAGTTTTTCAGCGAGCCCTTCGAGATCGTTATCGTTTGGCCAATTTGGATCAGAAAGAAGTGCCTGAGCCCGTTCAATCGCTTCCGGTCTAATTTCCTCCGTGGAATTTGCCGCGCGATTGGATAACTCAGAAATGTCAGTTAAGCGAACCTTTGCTGTTTCTAGAGGCAGTGTACTCTTCTGAGCACTAACCGTAGACTCGGGCTTACCATAAGCTCGAACAAATGCGTTATTTTCACTACCTGAAATTGCGTCCATAAATAAAACTAAGCTTAATTTGTGCCAAAATAGGAGAAATTGCAACCCTCTTTTTGAACTATCTTAATGGAAGTGTGGAAAATGTGGTGGATGCAACATATTTTGCAAATATTCGGGGGGAATGTAAAACGCTCCCTGATGTTTTGGCAGACAGTGCCCGAACTTGTTCTTTTTCCTGAAAAATCGAGGAACCGACAATTACACTGGCATGACCCGCGTCAAATGTTTCATCAATTGCCCACATGAATTCGCCGGTTTTGATATCCACTAGTTTTGCTCGCACACCTAGCGACATCGGTCTGTAAGGTCTGTATGAATGAAGGTCAACGAAGAGCACGCCATTTGCACTGGTCCTATCTTCAAGAGTACGCAGGAAACTCTCAGGCAGTTCTCCCGAGGAAGAAACGCGTTCGGTTCCGAAATATTCTTTCATTTGCTTGGGGTTAATCCGAATCGTTTCAAATATCCTCTCCTGAGTGAGTTCCTGGTGAAAAATATCATCAATGTATTTTAACATTCCCGAATTCTCATCCGGGTAATAACATGGCAATGTAATTACTCGGTTAAAGTAGTTAGGCAGTCGTTCAATTGGGTAGAGGTTTGTTGGTACAAAGGGTTCTGCTCTTGCCACCACCTTTTCCTGTTCAAATTTCCTGCAACTTGTGAAACTGGTACTAATTAAAAGTGTAAACAGGGAATATCTTATAAAAATTATCATTTCTTAAATGAGTTTTGAAGTGTTTGAAGTTGTGTGTTCAATTGGGATTGCATTTCTTCCATCCGCATAAATCCATCGCTCAATGTTTTTTCCCGTTGTTCGAGGTATCGTTCCATATCCTCAATGCGTTCATCAATGCGCTTATTCTGGCTCCGTATACTTTCAATATGCGTGTTGTAAGCTCC
>JGI20160J14292_10001365_pt1 | contig 20410 bp, 19 predicted proteins | sample COG_10_FD_14292 | JGI IMG/M metagenome (IMG submission 14292) | reverse complement strand
GGAATGTATCAAATGTAACTGATATGTCCAGTATGTTTCAGGATGCAACCAATTTTGACCAAGATATTAGTAAATGGAATGTATCAAATGTAACTAATATGTCCAATATGTTTAATAGGGCAAGTAAGTTTAATCAAGATATTAGTGGTTGGACTATATCAAGCAATATTAACCCAAATGAATTGGTGAGTATGTTTAATGGTGCAACTATGTTTAAAAATGCAAACCAACATGCATTTACAAATAATATTTTTGATCCATATAGTTATTTTACAAAACTGGGTTTATATAATCATAATATAAATTCAATTATTAATGATTTAAGCGATGAAAATATTGCTTTATACGGTAACATTTCGAATTGGTATATTAATAACATAACAAATATGACAAATTTATTTAAGGATGACCCATTATTTAATGAAGATATAAGCGATTGGAATGTATCGAATGTAACTGACATATCCGGCATATTTAATGGTGCAACCAGTTTTAATCAAGACATTAGTGGATGGAATCTCTCTAATGTAACCAATTTTACTGATATTGTGAATATGTTTAATGGGGCAACCACATTTATTAATAATAATCCATCCGTGTTTTATAATGGTAATTTTATTCCATTTCGTTATTTTACTGATTTATCATTTAATAATGGTAATATTCAATCTATTTCTGCTAGTTGGATTGATAATTCGAGTAATACCGAACAAGTATACGGACCAATAACTACATGGAATGTATCAAATGTAACCGATATGTCTAGTATGTTTCAGGATGAAACCAGATTTAATCAAGACCTTAGTGGATGGAATATATCAAATGTAACAAGTACATCCAATATGTTTAATGGTGCGACCAATTTTGATCAACCTATTGGCGATTGGAATGTATCGCGTGTAAGAAATATGTCCAGCATGTTTCAAGGAGCAACCAGTTTTGACCAAGTTATGAGTGGATGGAATGTATCAAGTGTAACTGATATGACAAGTATGTTTCAGGATTCAACCAGTTTTGACCAAGACATTAGTGGATGGAATGTATCGAATGTAAGAAATATGTCCAGTATGTTTCATGATGCAACCAGTTTTGACCAAGACATTAGTGGATGGAATGTATCGAATGTAAGAAATATGTCCAGTATGTTTAATGGTGCGGAAAATTTTAATCAAACTATTGGAAACTGGAATGTATTGAGTGTAACTGATATGAATAATATGTTTAATGGCGCAACCAATTTTTACCAAGACATTAGTGGATGGAATGTATCGAATGTAAGAAATATGTCCAGCATGTTTCAGGATGCAACCAATTTTGATCAACCTATCGGCGATTGGAATGTATCGCGTGTAAGAAATATGTCCAGCATGTTTCAGGATGCAACCAGTTTTGACCAAGACCTTAGTGGATGGAATGTATCGAATGTAACCAATATGTCCAGCATGTTTAATGGTGCGGAAAATTTTAATCAACCTATCGGCGATTGGAATGTATCGAATGTAACAGATATATCCGGCATATTTAATGGTGCAAGTAGTTTTAATCAAGACATTAGTGGATGGAATCTTTCTAAGGTAACCAATTTTACTGATATTGCGAATATGTTTAATGGGGCAACCACATTTATTAATAATAATCCATCCGTCTTTTATAATGGTAATTTTATTCCATTTCGTTATTTTACTGATTTATCATTTAATAATGTTAATATTCAATCTATTTCTGCTAGTTGGATTGATAATTCGAGTAATACCGAGCAAGTATACGGACAATTAAATAAATGGAATGTATCGAATGTAACCGATATGACCAGTATGTTTCAGGGTGCGATCATTTTTGATCAACCTATCGGCGATTGGAATGTATCGAATGTAAGAAATATGACCAGTATGTTTCAGGGTGCAACCAGTTTTAATCAAGACATTAGTGGATGGAATGTATCGAATGTAACAAATATGACCAATATGTTTCGTAATGCAACCAGTTTTAATCAAGACATTAGTGGATGGAATGTATCGAATGTAAGAAATATGACCAATATGTTTCAGGATGCAACCAGTTTTAATCAAGACATTACTGGATGGGATGTATCAGGTGTAACTGATATGACCAGTATGTTTCAGGGAGCAACCAATTTTAATCAAGACATTAGTAATTGGCATATATCCAATGTTGATATTAACACAATACCAAATATGTTTAATGGTGCAACCAGTTTTATTAATTCAAATAAAGATGTGTTTTATAATAATTCATTCATTGCTTTTCGGTATTTTAATGACTTATCATTTAATAATTTGAATTTACAAGAAATTGTTAATCTTTGGATTGATGCATCATATAATACAGAATTAATATATGGTCCAATAAGTGATTGGGATGTTTCAAATGTAACTGATATGAATAATTTATTCATTAGATTAGGATAATTAAACCTTATTAATATTATATTATAATTATATATAATATAATGAAAAACGATATATTCAAATATTTAACAAAAAATTTATATGGTATAATGCTTTTATTAATAATTGTATTATTATATGTAATGGTAAACTATATATTTAAATTAAATGTAAAAGAAAATTATGAATCATTAACAAGTTGTTTAAAACAAGGTTACCCGAATGATTTTTGTTTAAGAGTGCCAGTACAATCTTGTATAACAAACTGTCCAACTGATAATTTTACAATTAAAAAATTTAATACTTTTACTCATAAATTAATTTAAGGTAACTATGAAATATTATAAAGTCGGCATTTTAAATGTTTAAATGCGAAATAAACCAATTGATATTTTTTTTAATAAAAAATATGATATTATTGTATATATAAGATGTTTTAATACAAGTTGGTAAATTATTATGAAAACTAATAAATAAATCAAAAATAAAAATAAAAAATAATATAAAATATTTACGTATAAATAAGTTTATTATAATTCTATAATTAACATAATAACATAATCGGTTTGAATTGTATATATTGCATATTGAGTTAACGTCGTTAATAAAAAAATCATTTGTTTCTACTATACCACGAATAATACGAGTATAAATATTTGATTCATATTTAATATTTATTGATTTAATGGGATTATGCAAATTAATAAGTTTAACAATTATATTTTTATATTCAATCTCACTATTATCATTATTATCATTATTATTAAAAATATAAGGAGTTATTCCATCAATATATCTATCTTGTATTTTATATTGATTGCATGTAAAAAACGGAACATGAGATGAGCGAATAATACATTGTATTAAATGTTCTCTATTTTTGAATATAGTAACTACCTTATTTATATGTTTAATAGTATCATAATAATTAATATATAATTTATTATTAATAATAGACATATCATCAGAACTAAAAAGTTCATAAATAACGTTATTTATAATTTTATGATAAATATAAAAGTTATTATGTTTTTTATAATATGAAAACAATAAACTAACATAATAATACATTTTTTCAGGACAATCAAATATAAACCATATTGCTATTATAGAACCAATACTACATCCTGAAATTTTATTAACATGTATATAACCTTTATGTTTCAATGTATTTATATACATAGCAGCGCCGATACCCATTAATCCATTAACTGCTCCACTATCAAATATTAAATTTACATGTTTATGTAAATGTTTATCATTGATATTAACAGTTAGTGCATCAATATATTTTTTTAATAAATTAATATGGATGTAATCATTTTTAGATATAGAGCATGAGTTTGATGATATATCTGAAATTTCAACATTATCTATAGTATTATTCATATGAATATAAATAATATTATTTTAATATAATATATTGAATAATATTATTAATAATATTATTAATTAGTTATCAATAATATACATACTTTTAACTAAAAAATAATAAACGGAAGCAAAAAGCGAACTTGTAAAAACATACCCAGATAGACTTGGGTTTCCGTCAGTATTATATAAAGAAGGTAATACTCTACAAATTTGTTTTTGAATAACAGGTAATTGAAAAAGAAAATATAATATACCAAGTAATACTGGCGTTTGAAATTCATCGAAAATAGAATCAAAACGGTTATTATTTTTTTCATTTTTATTATGAGAATTAATTATATCTTGAGTTGACATATGATCTTCAATATAATCATAGTTATTATTATTGTTGGTGTTAGTTGGAATAAAATTAGGTTTGGTATTAACATCTTGTAAAATATGATCTTGGTTTGTAGGAATATCGCGTGATGGCAGTGTAGTTAATCCCGCAGCACTTGCTTGTTGAATGCCCGTAACAAATTGATTCATGTTTTTTTGCATAACACTTGGATCATTGTCTCGTGATTCTTGTAACTTACTGGCATTATTTTCAATTTGTATATTTTTTTCCGTTGTATCCATACGGATATTATCAGTTTGTGGAGAGATAGGTAAATTATCAATACTAGTTGTTCCACTCATTATTATATTAACTTCATTAATTATTTAATATAAAATACGCAATTATATCTTAGAATGATATTTTATCGTTATTATCATTATTACACTTAACCATTTTTTCTTTGAAAGTATAACATTTATCATTATAATTATACACATTTTTTTTTACATCCTCTAAGGGAGGTCCTTTAAATATTAAACAATTACGATCATTGCATACTTTTCTAAATAAACTAGCAAGACCAATACCTAATATAAATGAAATTGCATATTTACCGTTATTTGTATAAAGTAATTTTTTCATAACACCTTCTGATTTTTTCATAAAGGTTATTAATATATAATAATAGTATTATAAATTATTATAAATTATTATAAATTATAAATTATATTTAGTTTTGGATTGGTATATTTTGTATAGTTGATTTATCATTTGGACATGTAATTTCGGTTGCATTAAATTTAAAGCAATTGTCTGCTTTATCTATATACTCAATTGTATCTGAATTATCCGGTGTTGGGTATACATATATTATACTGGGAGTTGGAGTAGATAAATATGCAAATAATAACCCAATCGATAAACTAACTAAAAAAACACGAAAAGAAATATATTTAAAAAAAACCATATACATTATTTAAATATAATTAATTTTCATCAATTAACATTATTGCCATTGCAGCATAATTGTGTAAATCAATCAAAGTATCTTTAATTCCTTCATCATTAACTAATGCAATTTTATTTTTTGAAATAGATAAATAACGTTGTATTTTATCTTCTATACGCATTAAAACTCCGATAGTTCCATATTTTGCAAAAGCGTCACCATAATCTGTATTTTTTTTAACAAATAGATCAAATGCTGTATTTTGTATATTCTTTAATTGTTGTGGTCTATCCATAATATATAATAATTATTGTTTTTCTTTAATATTTTTTTATTACTATAATTGATTATTAAATTATGATATTTCACGTTCAAGTTTATTTTTATAATATGGATATGTTGCTAATGTAAATGTATCATCATCATTATACTCAATCTTACAATAATCATATTTTATATTACGTATTTTTTCGCTTAAAGGTTCAATTACAGTTATATATTTTTCAATAATTTCCATAATATAAGCAGATTCATTAACGTCTTCATGTAACGATTCTTTGTGCAATTTTTTAATTTCATTAATTTCATTTTCTAAATTAAGAATATCATCGTTTAATAATGGATCTGGTTTTATATTATTAATAATATCACCATAATTTGTATTTAAAATAATAATTTTTTCAGCAATATTTGCTAATTCGTTTTTTAATGTATCAAATCTATCTATAATATCTTGTTTTGAATTATTTATACCAAATAAATAATCTAATTTAGTTATTATAATTCTCATTTTTAAGTTTTCACTTTGTTTATCATAATGTTTTAATAAATCACGAACATCATCATATAATATTCGTTTAATATTGATATTAAGATCGCATGGTTCTTTACTTCCACATGACGCTTTTAACATGCCGTATTTTTCTTCAAAAATAGTTCCACCTTTTTTACCACAATTAACGCATTTTTTAATAATTTTTTTACATTTTAATTGCTTTTGTGTTATTGATAATGATTTATCCTTTTTTATTTTATCTTTCTTAATCAATATATGTTGTTGATATTTTTCCTTAAGTTTGTAATATTGTAATTGATCCATATTTATATTACATTATTATTAATTTTTATTATTAACAATTAATAATAAAATATTTTATTATTCATTAACTAATTATTCATTAACTAATTATTCATTAACTAATTTATTATGAATTACCATTGTGGTAAAGATGTTATAATTCCCTGATTTTTACGTAAATATGCAATTTGTTGTAATTTTGATATAATATATTCTTGTTTTTTTCTATTTTTCAATTCTAAATCATACGGTGTTAATTTTCCTTTGTAGTGATAATATAAAAATCCACCAAAGACAAGAAAAAATAAAACAAACATATAAAAATTAAAAAGTATTGTCTCGTGTCTATTTTTAAAAGTTTGACAATCTTTCAATGTTTTAGTTAAAAAATATTTAACCCCAGGTTCAATTAATTTTGGTGAATATATAGGAGAATTATCCATTTATAATATATTTATAAATATAAATAATTAATAGATTAATATAAAATATTATATTTATATTCTATAATATATAAATGTCTAATCAATTAGTTAACGATAAAGATAATACTCCTGTACCAAACCCATTAGCAGCGATAACATTTTTTTTCATAGTAACATCAATATATTGTATATTTAGTATATTTATTCAAATTGATTCAACTACTGGATTAATGATGAAAACTGGATATATACTATTTGTAATAATAGGTCAATATTTTATAAATTTAAATTTATCGCAAACACTATGTGGTACTAGGCAATGGAATTCTGTTTTATATGTAACTATAATTCCATGGATTTTGATATTTGTTGTATTACATTCATTTTTATATATATTTCCTGGTTGGATGACTCCATTTTCTAATACATTTGGATATTTAGTTGCAAAATTAATGGGATTGCCTGAATTAATGGATAAAATATTAGCACCAATTGATAATGATAAAACAAGTCAAGCATTATTAAATGTTAGTAATGATAGTTCAATATTAATAAATCAATTCATGCCAGAATCAGTTACGACCGAAATTGATGAAAACAATAATGAAAAAAGAGTACGAACACGTTTTGATAATGCATGGGATAAACTTAAGACTGGGAAAATATTGAATATACCCGAAAATACAATGGATGATCCAAATAAAGAAAATAAATTAAAAAGTAAGTTATATGGATTTGTTCATATGAAATATTGTATATCAGAATATGTTTGGAATATTTTAACAGGTTTTTTGGTAACATCGGTTAGTTATAATTATATAATAAATAATGGTTGCCGTAAATCACCTAAAGAAATGGAAAACAGATATGAAAGATACAAACAAGAAACTGATAAGAAAGAAATGGATAAAGCGGCGATGGATGAAAAAGAACCAAATTATATTGCTTAGTAATATATTTAATAATGACTTATATTAATATTACTTGTATAATACAATACACAAAAATATGAAATTATTGCAAAAAAAATAGAAATTAACCAGATAGGTATAATTGTTTTTTTACGAAATCCAACACCAAAATCTTTTATAGATCCATCTATATTATACATAAATGCTGGTTTTAACAAATTTATAATTGTAAATAATATTATATATATAATTATTGAAAATAATACTTTGTTATTTCGAATCCATGATTGATTAATCATTGTATAAATATATAATTTAAAAATATAATAATATTAACATTTTAAATATTATTATAAATAATATAATTTATTATAAAAAATATTATTATATATTTGTACAATGATTAAGTTAATTAATATTCTTCATCTCCGTCAAGTCCGAACTCAGCAGGATCGTCATTTTCGCCCATATATGTAATTAAATTTTCTTCATTATCAATTTGGTCATTCATGTTTTCTTCTGCTATCATATCTAACATAAAAATATCACGATTCATATCAGTTACTATATTACGTTTATTTAATTCTACTTCGTGTGATGCAATTCTATCAATTTCATCTCGTTCTTTATCATATGTATCTTTCATGTATGTATGTAACCCCTTTTGTTGCCCTACGCCCCATTGTTCTAATCGATTATTCATAAATAATGTTTCAATATCACGTTCTTCTTGAGTTTTATTTTCAAAATATTTAGTCATATTATCTTTCTCTTTTTCTTTCGATCTAATTAATAAATCACTTAATAATTTATAATTATAATTAATTGCTTTTTTATTAGTAGACACCATTTTTACAAAAACAAATATGATATTTGATATTTTTTCAGATAATTCTAATTTATTACCTTGTAATATAGTATCATCTAATTGTTCTGACAATATATCTTCTTCTGTATTAGTTTTCTTAATATGTAAATTTATAATTTCCTGATCATGTTGGAAATTTATTAAGTCTGTTAATGCTGTTAAAAAATAAAAATTAAATAATAAGGAAGTTAATCCAATATCAAAAACAGAATATTTAAAGGGTTTATCATCATTACCTTTATTGTTAAATTCAATTGGAGCATAAAATAATGTATTTTCTGATAATTTTTTAATATCGGTTGATATAATTGACATTTTTTTCATTAATAAATTTATTTGTTCATCACCGTAAAAACGTTTAATATCAGTATAATGTGTTTTCATTACATTTTTAATATCATTTTCATGTTTTTTTGAAAACCCCCAATGTTTGGGTATTGTTATTGTTTCTATTATTGCGTCTTCTTCTTCATCTGAATCATCTTCATAAATTACTTCTTCGAAATAATTAACATTAGATTGAATAATATTAGGATATTCCTTTGTTATAGAACGCATTGTGTTTTTCATAAAATTAATCATTTTAAAATTAGTTTCGTCACTCTTATTCAATAATACATTATTTCCGGTTTCTTTGAAATCAGTGATGGTTTCGATTGATTCTTTAAATGTTCTGAATATATTTTTTTTCATGCCTGAACTATTATTTTTAACAAATAATATTATTTCATCTTGCATATTTTTATTCATTTTTGCTAACATATTTTTTAACGTTCTCATTTCAGGTGTATCATTCATCAATTCATTTAATTCAAATTGTTCTATAACTTTAATAAACGCAGATCGAAAAACCATTGGACGTTCATTTTCTTTATCAATATCATACATAATATTAGATAATTTATCAATATTTGTTAATACGGGGGTTTTAACTTCAATAATAGTTTTATTAGAATTGTTAACAACATTTAATAATTGATGTAGAGATTTTTCACTATAATTTCGAGCATTGCTTTTTAATTTTCGAATACTTTCATCTAATGTATCATTTACATTAAAATTATCTGGTTTTGTACTACATAATGCTTTTAGGTCTTCATTAATTTCACGATTATTATTAAAATTACAATAATTAATAAATGCTCTATAAATAGTTTTTTCTGAAAACCCATCATCAATTACTCTTAATTTACGTTTGGTATTAGTTGGATTGTATAAAAATGATGCTCTACCTATAATAGTTGTAGCATCATACATATCACTTAAGTTAACAACCTTATTATTAATTACAGCAATTTCTGGATTTTTATCAATAAAATATTTCAATGTATTATTATTTCCTTCATAACAACAAGAATTTTCTAAAAAAGGTTCACCACTTTTTGATTTTAATAAAACGTGATCAATATGTATTATTTTTTCAATCAATTCTATAATATTAAATGAATAAATTCTCATTTTTGATCTAATCTCTGAAATATAATCTAATTGAGTATTAGATCCTTTTCGCAAACTTTCTGCTAATTTAGATTTAAATACCGTACCTATATCTTGTATTGACTTCATTGATATTTTTTTCAATGGTGGTAAAAAATTATTCCATTTTGAAATATCATGTTCTTCTGGTATATATGTATCTGGGTTAGTTATATTGTATTTTTTAACTTCTTTAATATAATTTTTAATTTCTTCGTGTGGTAAAATATATTTGGTTATTATAAATTCCAATTGTTTTAATATATACGATGAAGATTTATTAGAAATAGTGCTCCATGGTAAACTGGAATTATTTTTTAATTTATATGCAATACATGCAATATATTTTAATCCATTATTATTAGTTGAATCATCATCTATCGGAAATCCACTAAATGATTTTTTACAACCTGGAAATGTAGTTTTTGTTTTAATAGGTGGTATGCTTACTTGTATTGATATTAAATAATATGATAATGTTAAAAATAATAAACTTGAATTAAATGCAACTTCATATGTATCAATTTTTTTACCTTTTGCAATTGTTTTTTCTAATATTTTCGCATATTGTTCTTTACTTGGCATTATTAGTGGATTTGATAATTGATTTAATACACTACGTACGATATATTCTTTTTGGTCATTTAAATTTATTCCCATATTTGTATTCATACTATCTATTATATTGTAAATTTTTGTTGCATCTGGAGTTGATTGTTTACGTGCCATTTCATGTTTTCCTTGTGTTTTTTTTAACATGTCGTTTTTAATATTTTCATTTGCCATATCTATTGCATCCTTATCAATAATACCATGTGACATATTTTTGGTATAATCATCAGACTCATTTAGTTCAACCATTTTAATAGTATAACCACTGTATTTATCAACTTCTCTACCACCATCATCGCTAATAGTTCCTTGTTGACTACATATAAGATTTAATGTTGATAAATAATTATTGCCATTGATAAATGCTGTTGCCAATTTATGTATAAATGATGGAAGTATTTTTACATTTGTTTTAATACAATAAAACCAATAATTACTTTCTCCATTTTCAGAATTTCCGATACGTGTAAAATTATTTACAAATATTAAAATATCATTATAACGTTTTGATATATCATTTTCGCCCATTATTGTATTTATTAATCCTTGATACGGAGATATAACAATTTCGCTCATTGTATCATCTGCTGTATTTCCAATTGCAATTCTAGTTGCATCATATTTATATAATGCTGATTTATATATTTTTATTAACGATTCAACTCTTGAATCAGATTTTATTAAGTCACTCTCAATTCTTGTAATTATTGATTCCTTATTTACATTTAAATTTGATTCAAACTCTGCCAATAATAATGTAAGATTGTGTTTTTTTATTTCATTTATTCCAGAGTTTACGTCAGTACAATTATTTTTAACAGAAATACATTTTTCATTCAAATTACAAAACAATTTAGTATTATCTGTAATTATATTGGTATCAATCGAATCATCTAAAACCCATTGTTGATTATTACGTATATAATATTGAATAGATACAGAATCATTATCAGTTAATTCTAGTATACAATATTCGCCATCCATAATTATTCGTTTATTATTTACGATTGACTCTGCTTCTCGCGTTGCATTTATTTCATTCATTTCTTTCATTTCTTTACTTTTTAATATTTTTTCTCTATAAAATGCAATTTGCTCACCAATATCCATAGTATTATCTATTTTAAAACGTGTTTTTAATTCATATGGAGTTGGATCGTATTTTTTATCAAAATATATTTCTTTATCGTTATCATCCATTAACTCATCAACCTCAATATACCGTTTTGCAATAACTTTAAACTTTGTGCATTCAGAAGCGTCTGTAATATATTTTTTTTTACTATTTTTTGTATTTGGTTTATTTGCTAAACTTTCTTTATTATTTAAAAACATATCAACATCGGTAATATCCTTTGATCCGTCAGAAATCATTAAATTCGTTGATAATAAACTAATCGCATTATTATAGAAAACACCATTATCTATATTTAAAATATGACGAATAACATCAGAATTAGTAATTTTTGTTATAGTATCATTATTAAATCCATATGTATCCAAAATCTTAGTTTTTAATTTAGGATTTTCATCAAAAATTTTTATTAAAGAAGGTAAACCCGCATTTTGTGAACTTTTAATATTTCCGTATTCCTGTGATTTTAATTTATATCTTTTTTTGTAGTCTATAATTCTATCATTAATGTATTTTTTTATTACATTATAATGCGTAATTGTTAAATCCGAATGATATACCATAAATGGTTCAAGTTTATCCAATACAGTATTAATAGATAATGTTCCTTTTAATTGCGGTTTTATTACATCAAAAAATGTTTTTGTAGTTGGTATAATTGAATTAAGAAATTTATTATAGGTACTATTTTCATTATTTGTTGTATTATTTTTATCCTCAATATCCAAATCTTTATTTATACTATAATTTTGTATTTTTTCCATAAGTGCATCATTTGAATGAATATATGGTTTATTAACATCATTAATAGTTCTATTATGTATATTTGTTTTATTGTTTAATAATTCCCAATAATTTAAATATTTTAAATTTAAATTAGATCTATCCATTATGTTGCATGTTTTTAAGTTAATTCTAGAAAATCGAATAGTTGGTTCAGGTAATAAAAGTATTGATTTAATATTTATCAAATCATTTTTTGTCAAACTTATTCTATTTATTATTGGAGGTTGTCCTCTTATTTTTGTCATTTCGAGTCCAGTATTTCCTACATTATATGTCTGAATAGCAAATCGTTTTTTACCATGTAATTGTGATGAATTAAATGAAGGTAAATTATCAAGAACAGATATTATATTTGTATTTACTCTATTTGATGATAATATATCATTTGTATCATCTATAGGTAAATTATTGAATGGTGTATAAAATTCATCAATTTCTTTTTGTAACCGATTATATTTATTAACTTCAATTAATCTATCATTTTGCTTATAGTTTTTAATAACTATATTTTCTTTTTCAATTTCATTCACTAATTTTAATAATATACTATCTTCATCGTTATCATCTTCGTCCTCGTCCTCGTCGTCACTATCATCATTGCTTTTATTGCTTTTATCATATATTTTTTTTATATTTCTTGATACTGGTAATATCCAGTACAAATGTTGATTTAAATTATTTATAGAATCAATGAGAGGTTTATGAGTTTCGTTATGTTTTATTGCCATTGAAACAAATCCATTTTTATCAAATTTGGAATACATCTCTCGTAACTCTTTAAATCTATTTATCATTTTATGAATATTGTTTTTAACATTGTTATTTCGATCTGATGTAGTAACACCAGATAACATATCATCTAATAAATCATCTAATTGTTTTTGAATATCATAGCGTTGTTCTTCTTCGTTTACATCAACCAATTGTGACATTTCTTCTAAATCATCACCAAAATGTATTTGTTCTGGATTAAATATAAATGTTTTTATATTTTCTTTATTCTTAATTTCGCCAGTTTCACTTGTTTCACCAGTATCATCATTTTCATGATCTAATAAATATGAATCATTAAAATCATTATCATCTTGTATTGTACTCAAATTATCGTCACTATCTAATAATTCTGATTTTTCTATAATACCTTCTTCATCTATAATATCATTTTCGGGTGCTCTTCTTATCTTAATTTTATCAATAGGTAAATCATCTGGTAAACCTTTATATTCAAAATCAATAAATAATTTTTCATTCTCAGGATAAGTTGTAATTTCAATTTTATCTTCTTCTAAATTAGTAATCTTACCGGTTATTGATAAAGGAATATCTCCGTTAAAAAAAATATCAATCCATACACCAATAATTAAATTATTTTGTCGTGCATATCCATTCTCTTCTGCTCTACTCTTTATAATAATCTGTGTTATATCTTCATTATCAATTGTGCCGTTAGTTAATGTTAATATATGTTCTCTACTATTTTCTTCTTCTAAACGTATTTTATTTTCATCTATATATTCAATATGATAAGTGTTTTTGTTAAACTCTTTATCGTTTGGGGAAATTATTTCAATAATATCACCTAATTGTAATTTAACTTTATCAGTCATTACCTTATATTTATTGTAGAAATTTTTATAAATAAGTTTAATTTAAAACAATTAATATAAATAATATAGTAAATAATATAGTAAATAATATAGTAAATAATATAGTAAATAATATAGTAAATAATATAGTAAATAATATAGTAAATAATATAGTAAAAAAAATATTATATTATATGTTATTATGGTGAAATAAATTATTATTTTGATACTTCAAATGGTTTTGCAATATCATTATAAATACGAATTGCTTCTACACATGCATTTACAAAATATGTAACTATAATAGCTGTATCAACTGGCGTTTTAAAACCAATGCGAATAATTGATTCATTAATATGCGGGTGTGGTTTACGAAAACCACAATATGTTACGCCTTTATTGTAATGTGTATTATATAGTATTAGTTCGATTACTTTACCTAAGGTATAGTCTTCATTTTTTAATAAAACATCAAAACTGTTTGGAATTGTTGTATTTGACGGAGTTATAATACTATAATTTGACTGAATCTCATTTTTAAATTTTTCTAATTTTAGAATCATTTGGAGAGCAGATAAATGAACGATTTCTGCATTAGTTAAAACACCCACAGTTTCAACAGTAAAATCAAATGAATCTTCTATAAAATATCGTTGAGAATTTAATAATTCCCAGTCCTTTGCAGCAAAACTTAATTCATCTGGATTCATTGTTTTAGATAATTCTTTCTTTTTATCATCCCATGCTTTTTTGGATTTAGCACCGTCAATTGTGTTTCCATAAACGAATGTTGACGAAACATTAAATGAACTATCTTCTTGTTCAGTGCCAATATCAAAATCACAGGTAAACTTCAATTGTTCTCCTTCAATTGTTTCTGATACACGTGGAAGTAAACGTGCAATTTCTGGAAAATCTCCTGTAAGTGGATTTGGAGGAAACATTTTATTTTTCAACTCTTCATCTAACTCTTTTGTATTTTTATTCATAATTTTAAAATCATTTGTAGTCACATATTCTATTGTACTTGAATTATTTTGTTTATCAACAATAAGCATATAATCATCAATTGGAAACTTACTAGAATTTGCAACAATTGGTATACAACTCAATCGCTGTTTAAGTAACTCATTATTCATTCTGGTTGTATTAGTTATAAAAGTTGATTTATTCTTTTCATATGGAGATGTACGAAAAACAACACTTGGCAATTCACTTGCTACGCGACGTAATCCATTTGCAATACTAACATTTACACCACTAAGTGTAAACTTCATTTTACTTTTATCAGTTGAGACTTTATCAATAGACGGGTTCATGACTATTTATGTGTTATATATTAATAACATATATTATTTTGTTAAATCAATTTTATTTTATATTATTAAACATAAATAATTAGTTTATTTCTAATGTAAAATAAAATTTTTTATTATATAATGAGTTCCATTTTATATTATAGTAATTATTGTGATAATTGTAGTAAATTGTTACAAATTGTATCAAAATTAGAATCAAAAAAAGATATGCATTTTATTAATATAGATAAACGCAAAAAAGGACAAAACGGTGCTACTTATGTTATATTAGAAAATGGACAAGAAATATTATTGCCTCCAACAATAACAAAAGTTCCAGCACTTTTATTATTAAATAAAGGTCATCATGTTATGTTTGGCAAAGATATTAATCAACATTTAGATTCTCAAAATAATCACCATACAAACGAAATAGTTAAAATGAATGGAGAACCTTTAGCATTTTCTTTAAATGGGGATGGTTTTGGCGTTGCTTCAGATAACTTTAGTTTTTTAGATCAAAATCCAGACGACTTATCTGCAAAAGGCAATGGAGGTATGAGGCAAACACATCATTATGCAGATATTGAATATAATGGATCAATTGAAACTCCTCCGGATACATATACGCCAGATAAAATTGGTGAAGTATCAATGGAACAATTACAGAACCAACGAAGTATGGATGTAAACAAAAGATAATTATTATAATTGTATAAAAAATAGTTTAAATAATATTAAATTTAAATATATATTATCAAGTAGAAATGGATAAAAGTCAAATTATTGATACATTTAATACACATTTTATAGAATTTGTTATGGACGTTGAACGAGTTTTTCCAAATGATACTGACATAACGACTAATAGAAAATTAATTAAAAAATTTATTACAATTTTTCCAAACAAATTAATTAAAATGTTTAATGAACATTTTGTATTATTGTATGGTAATGAAATTGAAAAAGAAGATCTAACATTTTTTTTAGAAAATGATTATAGAAAAATACATGGATTTAACCCAAATGAAAAAAATCAAATACTTGAAAAAATTGAAGCATTGCGTGATCCTGTAAAAAATATGAGTGATAATGATAAAAAAACTGTTATTAAATATCTTAAAAATCTTAAAAAATTAACAGATTTATATTATAAATAATTATTAATTAATTAATAAATAATATAAATAATTAATATTAAAGTTTGATTTAAATATAACGCATTTAAATTAAATATATAATGTCAAATACAATAACAATTCCAAATGATTTTAAAAAAATTATTGTTGATATGACAAATGATTTATTATTATCATTCCCAGAGCAAAAACAAAATTTGCATCCGCATCTTCAAAATTTACTTTCTGAAAAAAATAAAGATGATTTAGAACTATCATTAAGATATGTATTTACATTTTGTAGAACTGTATATCCAAAATGTTTTTTTGACATTCTTTATCAAAATAAAGATATTTTTAATAATGATGAAAAATTAGAATTTCTTCCAGGTATTGATTTTGGTATTCTATGGAAAGAAAATATTACAGATAAAACACGTGAAACTATTTGGAAGTATTTACAATTAATTTTATTTAATGTTGTATCTAGTATATCTGATGGAAATACATTTGGAGATACAGCTAAATTATTTGAGTCAATTAATGAAGATGATTTTAAAAGTAAAATAGAAGAAACAATTGATCAGATGCATTCATTATTTAAAGACAATAAACCAAAGGATCAATCCGAACAATCCGAACAATCCGAACAATCCGAACAATCCGAACAATCCGAACAATCCGAACAATCCGAAAAAAATAAAATTCCAGGTATTAATTTAGACGATTTACCGAATCCAAGTGATATTCACGAACATCTTAGTGGCATGATGAATGGTAAACTTGGAAACTGGGCAAGAGAAATTGCAGAAGAAACCGCAAGTGAATTAGATATGAACATGGAGAACCCCGGATCGATTAATGATGTATTTAAGGGGTTTATGAAAAATCCTACAAAATTAATGGGTCTTGTAAAAAATGTTGGTTCAAAACTCGATGATAAAATGAAATCAGGAGATGTTACTGAAAGTGAATTGCTAGAAGAAGCAAGTGAGATGATGAAAAAAATGAAAGACATGCCTGGTATGAATGATATACAAGGTATGTTAAATAAAATGGGAATGAATATGGGGGGAGCTGGAAATATGGGAGGAGGTAAAGGAGGTGGAAAAATTAATGTAGGTGCAATGCAAAATAATTTAAATACTAAATTAAATCAAGCAAAAAATAGAGAACGATTATTAAAAAAAATGAATGAAAAAAAAGCAGCAGCAGAAGCAGCAGCAGCACAATCAATCGAAAATCAAAGTTTATCAAATAATACAGATTTAGAAGTTATGGAAAATTTGGTTTTTTCAACCGGAGAAAAACAAGAAAGAAGTACACGCGATCAGGTACCTCTTGTAAATTCCGAAAAGAAGAAGAAGAAGAAGAAGAAGAATAAAAATAACTGATTATTTACATAAATTGATTAATTGAATTTTTATTTATTAAAATAATCATAATTATTTTATAGTATAAATTATTTATGATTATATATATAATGACTACTTCTTTTTGGTTAAAAAATCCAAATATTTTATTTAAAACAGATCAAATATCTAATATATGGCCTAGTCGTGAAATGTCATTTAATGAGAAATTAAACTCTATATCTCGTATGGTTATTTTATTGACATTCATTGGATATTTATTTACAAAAAATAATAAAGTGCTGTTATCAGGTATTTTATCTTTAGGATCAATTATTGTATTATACAAAATGAAGAAAAATAAAAATACAATTAAGGAAAGTTTTACTGATAATGATATGTATACATTATTAAAACCTACTGTTACTGAACCAACACCATCGAATCCATTGATGAATGTTTTACTTCCTGAAATTAATGAAAATCCAAATCGTAACCCTGCTGCACCATCTTTTTTTCCAAAAGTAGAAGAAGATATTAATAATAAAACCAAACAATTTATTGTTGACAATTTTAAAGATCCATCAATTGAAGAAAAATTATTCAAAGATTTAGGTGATTGTTTCAATTTTGAACAATCAATGCATGCATGGCATCCTATGCCAAACACAACTATTCCAAATGATCAAAAATCATTTGCTGAATATTGTTACGGTGATATGACATCATGCAAAGAGTCAGAAAATAATGAAATGTCTTGTTTAAAAGGTATGCCAACACGATGGGTTAATAATTAAAATATAATAATTAAAATATAATAATTAAATTTTATTATATTTAATCATATTATATAATGGCATCTGTATTTGATTATAAATTTAATAAAGGTACAAGATTAAGCGAAGATGTAACTGATTTTAGTCAACGTTCTTTGCAAAATACTGAACACGCAAATTATACATTAAATAGTTATAGTCCTTCTTGTCCTATTTCAAATGCAATTGATTTTGCAACAAGTCAACCTAGTATTAATTTTACAGGAAGTCATCAGGTAAATGTCGGCGGTTCTAATATTAAAGAAAGTTCAGATTTATTAATCAATAGTATTTCTAAACCCAAATGCAGAATTTCATTAAGTGAACGTCCTTATTTAACAGTTCCGTTTTTAGGACGAGGTAAATGCGACCCTACTTTAGAATCTTCAATGCAACAGGGTGATTTTGCTAACAATAAAAAAACAGTTAATCCTAGTAGTGAAATTTGTTATGCACCTTATTCATTAACTCCTATGATTCCAACGCTTAAGGGAACTATTAGCAATCCTGCTAATTTAATAGAAAGTAATGCTGCCGAAGGTTGGATTAGAGGGGGTGTACCTTCAAGAGAACTTGCACGTGATAAAGAATACGAAAACTAATTTGATTAACCATTTGTCTATTATATTACATCATTCATATAACAAATTTCACATTCAATTTATATTTAATCTGAAATATCATCAAACCATTTATATAATGGAGTATCTTCATCCAAATAGATTTCTTGTCCCTTTTCTGTCGTTATACAATCACGGTAATAATGAAATTTAAAATCACTTCCTTTATAACTATCATACGTAATCCTAACGCTTTGTACAATTGCCACCACCGGCACATCACTTGGAATTTCGTGATCTTCCAAATAATTCGTATAATAAATCACACCCATCATTGCCCAACGATGCGTATCATTTGGATATGGTGAATTTAATAGACGAAATCCATCGGGAATTGCTTCATGCCATCCCTGTACCATGCAACCATGGTGGTGTTCTGCACAATACATTAATGTATAATGCATATTTTCAATCATTACGGTTTATTTGTAATATGTTAGTTTTATATTAAATCATTTGAACGAAAATAAATTCGATTTTTAATATATTTTTGCAATAATTGTTTCTCCGGCAATAGCAGTATCACCTTTTTTAATATTTAACTTTACATTTGACGGAAGTGTTAATAATACCATAGATGAAAATATAATAACACCCATTACATCTCCTTGTTTTACAAATTTTTTATTATTTATAAATGAATGAACTCTTGGTGCAACTAATCCAGCAATACGCGTAATAGATATATTTCCAATGTCAGTTAAAATAGTTGTTTGATATTGTTCATTGTCACGAATACTTTCTTCAAAGTTAGGAAATAACCCAGGATGTAATGTAAACATTCTTTTAGGTCTTAAATATTTAGATTGAATATATTCATCTTTTATAACCTTACCTTTATATGGAATATATTGTATATGATTACTAAAAAATGATAAATTAAACATTATTGTTTTTTCTCCATTTCTATGATGAAAAATATCTCCAATATATCCTGAACTTGGCGACAATACTTCACTTGATTTTAATAATGGAATTTTAGGTTGTTGATTTATAACAAATAAAATGTATAATAATGTTAATGATATTATAATACTTATAATAATTAAATAGAGTGTATATTTTTTACTTTTTACAAAAAGGTTAATACTAACTAAAACAATAATTAATAATAATACAATCCATTTTGATTTGATTAAGAATTGTTCTTGATACATATATATATTTTATATATTATATATATTATATATATTATATATATATATTCTACATCAATGAAGTATTATAAGTCTCAGCAACTAATACAGTTTATTATAATGACCTTAGTTGGTATTGCA